>Ga0256407_10001608_pt1 | contig 46453 bp, 33 predicted proteins | sample RumenRJG_04DNA_FD_193489 | JGI IMG/M metagenome (GOLD analysis project Ga0256407, IMG submission 193489) | Bovine rumen microbial communities from Lethbridge, Alberta, Canada - RJG_04 | ecosystem: Host-associated > Mammals > Digestive system > Stomach > Rumen | place: Canada: Alberta...
ATCTCTTCCATGTATTCTCCTTAAATAATTAAAAGGACCTGCTTAGAATAAATTTCTAAACAAGTCCTAAAACTCTTTATATATTTACTTTTTCTCATACCTCATAAAATTGAACACATACTTACAGGTTTGTGTTCACGATTATGAGGTAAGCCTTAGATTGTAAATATATCGTTTATGGACTTGTTTTTCTTTATGCCAACCCACTTAATCCACGAATTGCAGTGGAAAGTGTTGTCTTCGCTGTTCCAAGTAATGGTATGCTTACTTTACTCTGATCAAAGTATCGGGATCCGGATCCTACACTCTTCAGGTATGGTGCAGCTGATTCAAATGCTTTATCAATTATTTCATCCGGATCAATATCCGTCTTACGTCTGGTATACCTTCCATCGATTGATTTAATTATGTCTGAGAGCCATCCATTCTCGATTACGCATCTGAGCTTTACCATCGCATCAGATCCGGAATATCCCCAACGCATTCTTCGATGCTTCATCCTGAGTGTTATTACAGTACAATTTTGGTTTTCCTGAACACCCATGTTTTTATATATCTTTCCATCTTCCACAAACTCCTGAAACTCAGAGCGCTCGTGATAGTAGATTATATTATCTTTATGATTCTGTAGATACCTTAATGTATCCTTGACTATCTTGACCTGCTTATCATTTGACCCGTCATCTATCGAATTCATATATGTCTCTATCAGATCAAGCATCTTTGTTATATCATTTTCTTTAAGCGACTTCTTAACTCGTTTAAGAATTTTTTTGTCCTTTATAGCCTTGGTAATATACTTCATCACATGGAATCTATCTAGCTGATATATCATATCTTTTCCTGCCATTCCATCAATCCACGAAGCTCCATCTCCGTTAAGTACAATCGTATTTATTTCATCTATATTATATAAGCTGTCTATTACAGCTTCAGTTTTCTTATTTATGTCTGCCGCGGAACAATTACCGCCAATCACAGTTTTGTTTACTAATCTTTTCGTATTATCTTCATTCCATCCGTCATAAAGGGTCACAACCTTTACTTCCATGCTTTTTTCTTTTTTATGATTTTTTCCTTGATGAAAAAGCCAAACACCATCAGCTTCTTCATACAGTATATTTACATCCTTCTTATCATCTGAAGGTAACTGCTTTTCCAAATAATTATCAATAACTTCTGAAAATTCCTGTACAATATTCCAACACTCAGTCTTACTGATTGTAAGTGCCGTATTATTTTTTATATGTTCTGCTGCTTTCTGATAAGACATTTCAGCACAGGCCTTAAGTACCATTTCAACTGCGCCGGTAGAATAGAGTCCAAGTCGGTCACCCTCTGTCAGTTTATCGAGCAGAAACACTTTTTCTTTGTTAATATGATCCTTATAGTACCTTCTTCCATATTCTACTTCGCCATACTTCATTTTTACTGTAGTCTGAACTTTTCGTATAACTTCATACCTGATCTTATCCCTGCTATTCATAAGCTGTTCATCCAGAGCTTCAAGTACCATTCTGGTCACATTCCTGGCAATCTCGGAAACAGCCCTGAATATAGTATCTTCCAATTCTCTCAAGCTGAAATCATCCATAGCATTACCACTCCTTTAATTGATCTAACTGATTATTCCAACCTCTCTGCAGTTCTGCATTGGGTTACGGACCTCTTCTCATCCGACACTCATTTAACTTCACCCTTTTGATCGGGGCTGTAGTGGGTACACTCTCGTTTGTCTTTACAATGCATTTGCTTTGCTATGCATCCTCTCTGCATTATAAACACCTACAAGTCGCTTACTCCATCGTCTGCTTCACGGCGAAGATCTGTAACTCTATATAAGATCTGAGAGAATTCCCCGGACAAGTCAACGGGCATCTTATAAGAATATCATTCTCGCTGCATACGACTTCATTAACCAGTCTGTGACGTTATCCAGACTTCAGCATTCTGCCGCAACCTGAACAACTTTGTCAAGGATCAGATAACGAAGAAGACCAGGAGTACAATACTCTTCTTTAGTGCGCCCTTTTCGTTACCGCTTATATGATAGCAACGGATGCAAATTAATGCAAATGTGCAAATCATCAATTTTTAGGGCATTTACACATTTATTTTACACTTTTAACCAGAAAAGCCTTTAATATCGCACCTTTTGCCATCTCAGGCTTTGAAATAAAATTCTTATTTTTTGAAAATAAATGTGAAATGTGTGTAAGCCTGCATTTTTGCCGGCATTCTTTTTCAGCTGTTTTTTCTATCACTGTTATACACGGAATTATTTCCGTCCAACATCTTGCAAGCAACGGATTGATGTGCAAAGTGCAAATTTCGGTTCCCTCATTTGCCCTTTTTCACAATCCTGCTTGTTGGGGTGTTCCCCAATCCCCCGGAGCATATTCAGACACATTGCAGCTGTGCCTTATCTGATATCGAGCGTAACGTATTTGTCATTCTGTCCATATGCTCTCAGTTCAAGATCTTTATCAGAGTCATTTTTATCAGTGTAATTATCTATAAATTTTTTTATTTCTTTTATATCAGTTGATGAAATCAACTCACAAAAGCTTTTACTATCATTATCTTTTATATCGGTTATTCCAACTTTGTAAACCGGACTAATCCCTAAAACATCCTCTGTTACTACTCGTTCCAGAAGACTGTATATCCATTCCGGAGGCTGTCTTTGTCCAAGATCCCAGTCTTGAACGGTCCGTAACGGAATATCATATCTTCTACAAAATTCGGCCCTTGATACTCCCAACAAACTTCTGATACTTATACTTTTCATTCTCTTTCATCCTCATAATCAAATATAGTCATTTGGTGTAAATCCACCTTAGGAAGTTTCATTGTAGGTGCTTTCTTCGGACAACATGGATAGAATCTATACATTGACATATCATTTTTATATAACGGAATACCTTCACATTGATATACATCTTTCGCCGGATCATCGTCATATCGCCAGCATTCTTTTGTCTTGATATTCTCAACCCAGATATCCAACATATATGTGCTCCAATCATCATCTTTATGCATCTTCAATTTCCTCTTAGATTATAGCACGCTCTGCGTGCATTTGTCAATAGTGACTTTTTTATTATTTAAAAAGTACCGTCTGGTTATCATTCACACCAGGCGGTACTTACTTTCGATACGTATAATCATATGTCTTACTATCTGTCTAAAGCAATTCTGTCATTGCGCTTATCAAGCTTATCTCCGATAACATCCCCCTGCGCTCCAGGAGCCTCTTCCGGATACAGCTGATCCTTCATATCATGAATTGCTGATATCGTAGCTATCTCAATATTATATGCTGCTGCTATCTCATCATACGAAAAGCCTTTCCTTAACATTTCAATTACTCCAAGATTCACGGCAGCTCTATCATCACGTACAATATCTTCCTTATCATAAGATTTAATATTCTCAATTTCACCTATTCCTATCAGGCAATTTTTTCTGATCCAGGATCCAAAGGATAAATAATCTTCATTTTCATAGTATTCAACAAGTTTTGTTTTAAATATACCATCAAGCTTTACAGGAACATTAAAAAGTCCTCTTCCATTCTCTATAAGTATCTTGTTTATGATAAAGCTTCCTATCCTCTTATTTCCATCCTGAAACGGCTGGATCCTCATAATGGACAATCCCATCTTTAACGCACTGTCCGTTATATGCTCTTTATCAATATCAGCTAACACCTTTTCTATTTGATCATAATCCGGCAAACCTGGTTTCCAGGAAGTCCCACTGATGAGGACCTGTTCCGTTCTTAATTTTCCAAGATATCTGTAATCAACATCAAATCTTGCTACAATTTCATGAAGCTCCTCAATATACATCAGGTCGACCTTTTTATCTATATTATCGAGAAGATACTTCCATCCATCTCTCAGGCAACATACTTTACTTATTTCATTCGGCGTTAATTTATCTACATTAACGTTATTCATTATGTCCTGTGTCTGGGCATATGTAACTGCTATTCCTTCAAGATTCGCCTGTTGATATATAGAATCAACCAGCATCCGTTTGGCAATAAAGATATTCTGAGATTTATTCATCTCATATCTGTCCATTATGAAATCTCTTACACAATAATCATTTCCCGCATCTGAAATAATGGATTCATTCTGTATATCAAATCTTTTTTCCGGATCATTAAACACCTCTTGTTTAAGATCCTTGCCATTTTCCGTCTTGACATAAGTATTGTATCGTCTGGCCATTTCCTCAAGAGCCGGAAAATTACAGCACCTTTTCGACACTTTAGAATCAGGTGTTCTAACCACTTCTTTATATAAACGCGATGCTTTTTCTGTCAGTTTATCTGCAATTCGATCTATTATTGCCTTTTCACGTTTTAACAAGAATATATATTTATTTTTTTCCCTGTCATCAGAAAAAGCTCTGTAATTTTGTACATCTCGATAAAACAGCTGAGTCACTTTATCTTCAGGAACAGGTATCATATTGTTTAAATTTATAACAGCATATAGCCTTCTTGTATCCGGATCTTCAATCCTATGAAAATCAATTGTGTTAGACATAGTAAAATGTTTCTCTTTAGGCGAAGACACAGGAACATAGTATTTCATATTATTTACAGTCAATACAACCCCAATATGTAATTTCAATCTATCTCCATAGTCAACAAAACCAACCCTTCTATCATAGTTGGCTAAGTATTTTACATATTCCTTGTCAATCACATACCAATTCATATATGCCTCCAAAAAAAGGGTGGCAATTTGCCACCCATCTTTTAACTGATTGTTTTGTATGGACAATCTAACCGCTTTCTAACCGGCTGTTTTGAATGGACAACCTAACCGCTTTCTAACCGGCTGTTTTGAACGGACAACCTAACCGCTTTCTAACCGGCTGTTTTGAATGGACAACCTAACCGCTTTTAGAAGGTTGTTTGTAAGATAAACCAACCTTAAAGAGAATCATCTCTTTGTCTATATACTCTCAAATTCTAATTCAAATGTCAATAATTTTCCTTAAATTAGTCTGAAACCTGCTTGAAACACGATATAAAGCAGGCTCCAGACTATTTCACATCATTCCATATAACCATCATCTGTGTCCGGATAAATCTTCCACTTCGCTGGTTCTACATCCGTCCCCGTATAAAAGATCACTGAATCATCCACTATCTGAAAACTGTATGCTGTTGCTCCGGAATCTGTATAATGAACCTCAAACTCATATTCTCCCATTATATCCTTAACCAACTTCCATGTTCCCGTTGTATCTGCCTCCATCATTTTATCGTTTACAATGACAGGTTCATCTGTTGCAAGCTCCTTAAGGTATAAGATCTGTTCCGGTGCTCCCTGATCCAGTATAGACTCGATTGCCATTTTTGCTCTCTTTGCCGTTCTGATATCAAGCTTCTTAGCTTCCCTGATCTGACTTTTTTCTGACATCTTGCTTTCAAAATACCCATTATCTCTTTGACTATTACCAGTTTCGGTTACTATATCAACTTCGTTTGATTTTGCAGCATTACCAGCTGAAGAAAAAACATCTGCAGGTACACCCTGCTCTTCCAGTGATGTTACTTCTTTTTGATCGGATGCTCTCTGTTCCTCTGATGCATCTGTTACTGTAGCAGCAGTCGCTTTATCCTGATTGCTATTATTTCCAAGTCTGAATGCAAATATCAGAAGCACAACCATACATGGAACAGCTACAAGCAGGGTTATTATCACCACTCTCAGATCCGAGCCTCTGCCCCTCTTGTTTCTCCCGAAGTAGTCGGGTCTGTCATAATTGTGCTGCTCTTTCCCACATACAGGGCATATATCTTTTCCAGGTTCTATGTTATTACCACAATTCTCACATTTCATACTCGCCGCCTCCTTGTATATATTATAGATATGTATATTAAACCATCTTCTTTTCAGCTGGTATTATATTCAGCTGGTATGAAGGTAGGGGTGTGGGGAAGGGAACAAAAACTGCTAAAAAACCATTTTGGGCGCACTTCTATCCTTGGGTTTAAGTCCTTTTTTTTGAAATCAGACCCGAAATCTTTTTAAAATTTCGGATCAACATATATATAAAGGAAGTGATACAGCTGATACCATTTCCCTATTTTTACTTCATATATAGAATCTTTCTATAATTCAGTCTTGAAAATCACTCTTCCATCCCTTACAATACGTTTAACGACATTGAGAGAGTGTGTAGCTATTTACACAATTAAATATGATATAAATCAATACGAAGATAGCTGTTCTATATTTATATCACTATAGTACTTTCTCATAGTGCGTACGTTCGTTATCGGAAGGAGCCGTCTTGCTAACGGCTCCTTTCTCTTTTTACTGCTGCAGATAAGTCAGCGGATCTACATACTCTCCGTCTATACTCACTCCGAAATGCAGATGTGGTCCCGTAGAATTACCAGTATTCCCGGATAAGGCAATAGGCTGTCCCGCCGTAACTACATCACCGGTTTCCACCAAAAAACCTGATAGATGATAATAATAATTCATTATTCCTGAACCACAATCTATCAGAACAGCATTTCCACCCGTTCCATACCATCCTACGTATGTTACTGTTCCATTATTTGAAGCAACGACCTGCGAACCTTCCGGACATGGAATATCGATTCCTCTGTGAAAACTTCCCCATCTTGCTCCAAACCCTGAACTTATATCACGCCCCGCCGGCATCGGCCAAACCCATGATCCTCCATTACCTGCAGATGTAACATATTTACTGAGCCATTCTTCTCCATATGGAGCATGTCCGTAGTTCCCTGAAGGACTTCTCATCAACTGATATGCTCTCGATAAAGAGTATGACCATTCTGTAACTCCTGTCTGCTTGCAGAAAATCAGAAAGTTTATTCCATAATTGTATCCCTGGGCCAAAAGCTGCATATTCTTATAATCTGTCACTTCCGGTATTCCCCAATACAACGCATTGTCAAAGTAATATCGTATTCCTGCATCTATACTTTTAGATGTATTAGGTAGGCTGCTCCAATCTCCAGGAAGATCATATTGCCAAAATCCGGATTCCTTACTCTGCATCAGATCGCCTGTTCTGTTTCCAAGATAATCATTTACGTCCGGATTTCCACCTGACTCCTGCCAAATAAATGCAAGCATAGCTGATTCAAACCGATAAAGATCTATTCCCGGATATTTATTTATTTCCGTATAATACATAAATCTTTCATGTACAACGCTTCTCCACTGTTCCACTTCTGCAGGAAAAGATGCAGTTATGTTCCTGTAATCATCTGTGCCATAATAAAACATATCCTCTTCATCCATGAATATTATAATAAACACTATCAGCAATAGCAGGATAAGCCACCACGGAACAATCCACATTACTATTCTTCCAACAGATTTTATGGATAATGTTATAGGATTCTTCTTAACAGCCTCTCTCGAACCATGTGCACTTTCACTGCTGCTACCTCCGGCTCTGTAACCTGTTTGTTCAAATTCTTCACCCTGTTTTTTAACTGTATTAATTGCTTTGTTCTTTATAATATTCCCGGCCTTTTTTACCCTCTTCTTGCCTTTTGCATTCAGTCCTAGTTTTGATCCGGATTTTTTATCATTATTTTCAAACTTTATATCATTATTGCTTTTCTTCTTATTCCTGTCAGATGTTTTCTCATGAAGACCTGCAAACATATCCACCTGTTTTCCAACATTAACCGGTCCTCTTAGAATATCAGTATCTCCAGACTGCAGGAATCTCTTTTCATTTCCAGGTCGACCATAATCAGGCTTTTCGCCCGGATATTTTTTATCATAGCCAGGATAATCCGCTTTTCTTACCGACGGATCTGCTCCTCTTTGAGCACTCGTTGTCGAATACGATCTGTCTGCTGCTTCATTATCTGTACTATTATATCGGATATAATCAGTATTTCTTCCTATATAACTATCATATGTATAGTCATCTTCATAATCGGTTCTTCTATATGTAGAAACGGATTCACTAACACCAATGTCAATGAATCCGTCATCTTCCACATCATCTATATCTTCTAACCCTTCAATTGTATCTATATCTCCCAGCTTTTTTGAGAGTACTCCTCTTTCGTGTGATATTCCACGTTCAAAGTGTTTCGTGTTTCGATCCAGGCCTTTTATATCCCGGTTCATTTCCCGATATTTAATCATAAACACTACTCCTCTCCGTACATTTGATACTCCCTCTTGGTCGTAACCATATCGTATATTGCTCCACGTTTCTCTATCTGTCCGTTATAACCGAATATACTGTTTCCACATTTTATTATTCCGCAGCCTTCTTCTGCCTTTATAAGCTGTTCATACTGTATCTTCGAAAGGCTGAACATCTCCTGAAGAAGCTGCGCATCATTATCAGACTGACGGAGCATTACGACTATCTCCGAATTCGATATCATATCAATTGCATATTCATTATTATACAGGGTATGGACATTCTGAATAATGCCGGTAATATATCCATTAAATTTACGGACTTCTCTATAAAACTTGCTGAACTCCTGAGCCATCCATTTCTCTGACAGAAACCTTGCCACCTCATCTATCTTTATATATGTAGGTTTATTGAGGTTTGAGTTATATACAAGCTTACCTTTAATCATATCTATAACTACCTTCATACCAGTCGAAAACAGGCTTTCATTGAAGTTTGAAAGGTCGAAACAGATTACTCTTGAATACAGATCCACATTGGTATATCCATTGAAGCACTTAAGATAACCCGTTAGAAACGGTTCAATAAGAAGAGCAAGTCTTTGAGCTTCAGGTTCTGGCTGTTGTTGAATCGTGTTATAGAGATCATTAAGCGTAGGAGGCATAGTGTTATAGTAATCCTTCTTGTGCTCTGCATACACTATTCTTGCAGCTCTCAGAACAAGTGATCGATATACGGATATATATTCTCTTGGTCCCAAAAGCGTACTAAAGATCTCATTGATAAATTCAGCTTTTGAACCTACATCATCACCCTCTTCATACCCCACAGGTATATCCATTATATTAATAATATTCGATGTATTGCCACCAAGGTGTATAACCTGCCCACCAAGGGCTTTTGTTAAAGAAGCAAATTCTCCGTGAGGATCAATAAATATAACATCTCCATTTGTCATAAGAACCTCAAAAAGCGCTGTAATCTTTACTCTAAGACTCTTTCCTCCTCCAGATACGGCAACTACCCATTCATTTCCATTTACAAGCAGTCGTCTGTCTATCATTATCTCCTGAAAGTTATCAGCATGTGTACCATATGGAATACCTGTCTTATGATTATACATTATATAATTAAATGGCATCATTGCTGCAGCATTCTCTGTGGTAACGTCTCTCAGATTAAGTACCCATCTCGGTCCATATGGAAGTACTGTATTAAGTCCCAGATCTTGACGGAATGACATCGGCATAATCTGAGCCACCCCACCTTCTGCCGCCGTCTCATAGATTGTTTCAGTATACGAATTCAGCTCTTCCATCGAATCAGCAAGAACTGCTCCTGATACACTTGCCATAAAAACCTTCATATTTCTGTTATTTACATCATCTGCAAACATCTTTACATTCTGTCGATCTCTGTTAAGGCTTATCGGAAGCACTGAATACCCTGCTCTTTTCGAAGCTCCGCCCTGTTTGCTATAGCTGCTGATATTTCCTTCAGCATTGCCTTCAGCATTTTCTATGAGTTTTCGTGATTCGACAGATGTCATCGGCACAATATCTATTGTTATCATCATATTAGCCTTAAGCTCCATAAGATTGGATAAGGTTTCAACCTTAAGCGCTGTTCCCCAATCCCTTATAAAGAAAACTCTTCCAAATTTCCTTCCGATATCAAAATCATGGTCATGGAAATGAAGAAAGTCCGGTGCAATATAATCTTTATAGGTTGTCTTTCTTTTTTCTGCTCTCTTATAATCAAATCCAAAGAACGGTTCATTACCAGCTCTATAAAAATCATGGAACAGCCTTATTCTGTCATTCGTCCCTATTCTTCTTATACCGGAAGAGAGCTTTGTCTTCATCTTCTTTCCAAATTCTCTTTCGAATCTATCGAAATATTGTTCTGCAAGCTCATATGTTTTCTTATAGATTGTTACCGTAATATATTTCTCCTGGATTATTCCTTTTGCCCTGGCCCTGTTCTTTTTTCTCATGCGGTTACATTCTACTCTAAGCTGATCATATCCATCATTTATATTTTCTGGGAGATAATAAATATTATCTGTGATATAATTTATATTACGGTTAAATAAAGTAATCTTATAGGTTGCCGAGGTATCAAGAGCATTCAGGATATCTTCATAGTTTTGATAAAAGTCTTCCTGCTGTTCTTCTGATGTTGATGAGAAATCCACGTCATCTATCATATAGCAGCATGAATATATCTTACCCGGAAATTCCATCACACCGTTGTCTTTAAGTTTGGCGGATGGTATTGCCGCCTGAATGCTCCTGATCCTGAATCTTGTCTTAAGAAAATTTCTTTTTTCTGCTTCGTACATTTTCATTCACCTTCTTCCATTCTTTCTTGCGGTGTATTACATATCTGTTCATTTTTATCCATTCTTCAGATTCATAGATCAGAGGCCTATCATTTATCAAGCACCTAAACAGATATTTAACTAATCTATAGGATTTGAGTCCATAGAATTCCTTTACTGAAAGCAGAACTATCGGAAAAATTGGAATTATTGCTATGACCGGTTTAAAAGAACCTAATGAATCAGGAAGCATATAATTAAGAAACAATGCAATCATCACTGCAAATGCAATTCCTAAAATCGTCTCCCAATCCATTTCATAATGTTTTTCTTTAATTTGCTTTATCTCTGGATTAATATATATCGCTTTCATTATAATCCTCCTTAAATTCCGAATATTCTATTTACCAACTGTTCACTCCCTTTTATAGCTGCTATCAGTACAGCAAACAGGAAACTGAGTTCCATCAGATAATTCATTAGATATCCTGAGACATTTGAGCTATCGAGTATAACACCCGAATCTCCTCCCGGATTTACATTTACATATATATTCCCTATTATATGTATTACCGCATTCCCAGCCATCTGTTCTGACATAATTGACGCAGAAAATATCTTAAAGATATAGAGTGCTACAACTATAACTAATGCTTCCAGTGCTACCGAAGTAAATGTCTTTAAATAGCTGTAGAATATCCTTCGTGTCTGACTGCTAAGCGAGCACGCAACTGTTATTGGAGATACTGCAACCAAAATGAATATATTGAAAAGTCTTCCATATACTACAAGCATTATTGTTATAGTTGCTATAATCACCCAAATCCCAGCCACTATACATATAATTCTAAGCGGTGTTTTATCAAGACTTATCCATCCCATAGAATCATACAATTCCTCTGCTTCATCACTAAGAGATATATTAAAGAATTGATCACCCGACTCTGTTAATATTCCTGCAGCCGTAAGCGCTGTTCTTGTTAATCCTGCTCCAAAGTTATATATCCATAAAAGAACATCGATTGTTTTCTGTAAAAGAATAAAAAGCAATGTTACCTCACAGAAATACTTTATAATAACTGTCGGTTTTTTTAATTCAATCAGCCGGTATGAACTATCAATAAGATTGACCATCATAAGAATGGCCGCCATGGTAATTCCTACAGATAAAAATGCATTATATAATATTTTAACTCCGGACCATACAATACCATGCTGAAATGTAGTTATATCTGTAGTGAGGAGTGTAATGAACAGATTCATCTTTTCGCTGAAAAACGCAAATGCTATACGTAAAAAGTCAAAAAACATAACTCACCACCTTCTTTTTCTCAAGGACGGGATTCCCCGTCCTTTTTTACTCATCAGAACAATTGTTTTCCTGTTATGGCATTTACTATTTCAGGTGCAAAAACGACTATTATTCCGGCAATAGCTACTATGACTCCTGCCCACTGCTGTTCCCTGTTATGACTAGTAAATCCCAGTACACAAATTACTACTCCGACAAGAGCAGCTATACCACCAAACACCCTTACTATACCGACTATAAGGGTCTTTAGATTTTTTAATGCTGAATCCACATCTGAAACACCCGTACTGGAACCTTCACTATTCTGATCGGATAAAACTGTAATATAACTACTTTGTGCTGTTAATCTTGCAGATTCTGCTGCATTAACTTTGACTGCCGGCATAAATACTGACACAAAAAAAGCCAGCATAAGAGCCGGCATCATCTTTCTCACTAACTTCTTAAATTTTTCATTCATTATAAACGTCCTCCTAATATTTGTTTTATTTATGATGCTATTATTTCTTCAATTTCTTCCATCGACATCAGTTTCCATTTTCCACTCACCGAACTTAGCGGTGTAATCTTACCTTTATAATCCGAATCTATCTTTTCAATAGTTGCGGAACTGTTATCTGTCCCATCCCAGCTGAACAGATTCTTTTTCTTGTTCGGCCCATCTGCTATATACTTATAATATTTATGCCGTGTCATATCATTTTTCATATCCTTTACAGCATATTGATCTTCGGCATAAAGAATGCAGTTACGCCTTCCAAGTCTTGTACGAAGCTCATCCGGTGACAGTAAATCTCGTGCCTGGAGATTTTCATTTTTAGTAGTATTTCCATGGATACCATAGCTTATATTATGAGTAATGACCGTTACCGTTTCTTTACCGAGCATCTCGCTGTAATATTTACATGTCTCAGGCTCATATGAACCAAGGAATAGCTTAAAAGCACAATCTGCCATTATTGTACGATAATCCTTTTCGTACATAGCCTCTATCTGAGCCTTGTCCTGAAGAACGATGATAAAACTTACATTTCTCGAACGAGAAGTAGAAAGGATTTTCTTATAATCATCAGGCAGTGCAATATTGGCAAATTCGTCCATATAGAATCTTACATGACGTGGCAGAGGTCCGACGATAACATTATCCGCATAATCATAAAGCTGCTGAAACATCTGTGAATAAAGCGTTCCAGCCAGGAAATTATATACGTTATTATCATCCGGTAAAAGCATAAATACAGCAACCTTCTTTGTTGCCAGGTCAAGTATATTCATCTCGTCATAATATGTAAGTTTTCTCATTGATGGAAGTGAGAATATTGCCATTTTAGCAGACAACGTTGCTACTATTGAACTGAGAGTTCTTCCCTTTGCTGAATTCCACATAGAGAAATACTTATAAGCTGAACTATTATGCGGAATCCTATCGAATAGTATCTCATGAGGTTTTGGAAGGTTTTTCTTTCCGGCTGTTTCCTCAGAGCTGTCTATTATAGACATTATCTCAAGAACCATATCAAAGTTCTGCTCTTCAATAGGTGCATAATAATATAAATACAGCATGATTGAAGTAAGCATATTCTTTGCCTGGTCATCCCATATCTGCTCACCCTTCTGAGCTGTTTTGTCGCTCATGGCTTCCCACATATTTTTAACGAACTTGAAAATATCATCATCATTTCTAAAATATTTAAACGGATTATATCCCCAGCTCTTGTAAGGATTCTTCAGATCAAGAATCCTTATATCATATCCTGCCATCTTTAAAAGATTACCTACCTTCGCCAGAATTTCTCCTTTGGGATCAGTGACCACTATATTTGAGTTAAGCTGCATTATATTAGGAATGATAAATGTACGTGATTTACCAGTTCCTGGTCCTCCAAGAACAAGCGTATTAATATTATCACAGTTCGACAGAATGCTTACTCTAAGCCGTGACGAGAATAAAATATAACTCTGCCACATTTCCATAAGTGGATTCTGTCCTATTTCCTTCTCAAATTCAATTTCCCGCTCATAAAATTCCTTTATGGTCTTAAATTTTCTGTTTATCTCGCCTACAGATGCCCATCTTGCCGATCCGAACTCTTCTCCATAACGTGTATTTTTCATTGATGATATATAAATAAGTACAATAAATACATATATCATCGTTACCAAGGGAAGAGCTTTCCAAAAATTACTGGAATACGTAAATCTGAATGGATCTTCAGAAATCTCTTTTGCAAAATATTCAGCAAATTCAAACAGTCCAAATCCTTCAAACGGTGCAAATCTGTAAGTAAATATGACCACAAATGGGTACAGAATAAAGGCTACAAGCTTTGCCTGCCTGCGCCGTTCATATATCATAAGCCCTCACCTCCTCCACTTTCCTCTGCATAACCGTTTGTAGCCACAGCATTGTCTGAAGCTGTATTGACAATATTATCAGTATATCTTTTGTTATAAAGATATGCCTGTATCCTATTATCCATCTCATAGATTAGTTCAAAAATGATGCTCAATTCGGCACGAATCACTCCCGGCGTCTTGTTCTTAAATGACGGTTCTATAACTCGGAAGTTGAAATTCTCCGGATACATACCATAAAGATTACTTAGTACCATGGCTGCTATATCAGCATATACATCAAATTTATCCTTTGTATATCTTTTATGTACCTTTTTACCGGTTTCCTTTTCCTCTTTCAAATCCTCATCATCCATCATATGCCGAACATAATAATGGAAATATTCTCTACAGAACTCAGCAAATACCTCCTCATAATCCTTGCAGCCACCACTAGTGAGGATGTAATCATATACTGGATCATATACTACATGTTTTCCCATAAATCCCGAATCTGATTTCCCTATGTAACATGGTCTTAATTCTATTATCGACTGTGCAGCTTCCCCATTATCTAAAAACTTGTATCTTGTATCTCCTTCCAAATAGGAAAATGTATCCGATATATCATATGCCTCACTTACATATAAGCTGTCAATATTACTTAAATCAGGTTTTATCTGCGTTAAATTCTCAAGTATCACCATAGGAATTGCATTATCTTTTATAGTGATTCCAAGCTGATTCTGCCATATCTCACGATCGTATACATACGTCGCATTTGGATTCTGATAGTACATTAACATAAGATTACCCGCATCATATGTACGGTAATATCGATTAATGCCAAATGCATAATTTAAAAAGTATGTAAACTCTCTCGCATCACTTGTGAGACTGATTGTATATATATCCAACATAGAATATACATCTTTAGGTTCATTAACAGTAAGCGGTTTATATTCTGACCGAGCAGTACTCTCCATCATGTACTCAACAAGGTCACCTGTCTCAAATTCATCAACTTCCATTTCCTCATCGTGATAAACTCTTTCTTCCATATCATAAGAACCACTGTAAGCATATATATCATTATTCATCTCGATACCTCCATCCCATTCTGGATCTGATATGAATCGATAGCTTCAGCTACCATCTTAAAAGCGTCATCATTATACAGATCATCATTGACAGCACTGTACGGAGATAGCCGTGATTTAAGAGATTCCCTTCTCGTAACCACCTCCATATCCACCACGTTATTACCTTGATTCAAAATAGAGTCAATTTCTTTTCTGACTGATGGTCTGTATGCTGGTTTCTGTCCATCATATCTATAAATTTTTGAGAATGCGGCGGACTGATTCTCGCCTACTGTTCGGTCCGCCGCCAATGCTTCCGGGTTTTCATTCATCTCCTTCATCTGTTCTGCTGTAGGATTCATGACCATATTAAGCATATCCCTTGAAACCCTCTCATTTCGGTCAGGATTTTCCCTAATGATTTTATCTGCTCTTGCAGGAGCTGTTGTCTTCCAGAAATGTTCATCTATTAATTCCGAACCATATACTACTTCTGATATATGATATTGATTATCCATAAGTGCAAATGGTGTATCCGGACTTATAACAGCAACATACATGCTGTTATTTCCATACAAATCAGCCATATACTTGTTTTCAATCATGAAATATCTTACTGTATCGCCATAGGTTCCCGGAACTCGAATACAGCTTTCCGTCTCGGTCGAGTGATTATGATCTATCAGTGATGGCGCTATCTTGATGGTCTTATAAACATCAAAGACTCTCTCTATGGTTATTTTCCTCATATCCTCAGATAATTCTTTTCCATCAGAATCAACCTGGAATACATTATTCAAGATCATTTCCTTAACCTGATCAAGCTGCTCTACCGAAGGTTCAGGCACTTCATTTTGAACAGCTGAAGAGTTTACGTTTTCTATTACAGAAACATCCGCAAGAATGTTATATTTCTCAAACATTCGGTTCAGCTTCGATGCATCCTCTGCCTTTACCATGACCTCATATATCTGTTCAGCTTTATCCTCATCTTCTCTTCTTACTACACTGTATACTACCCCCCAGTCTTTCGCCTCCCTGGCAAAGGTTGCAAACTTGTCATCTCCCTTTATGGAAAACACCTTCAGCTCAGCCCCAGACATAAGCAGATTCTTTAACCTCATGTATCCACTTGTCTTCTTTTTTTCCTTTGCAAGTGCGCTCATCATATCCATCATTCCCATTGCAGCTTTACCACTTATCTTCAGCATAAACTGCATTCCTTCAAACGCCAGACGTATAACCTGTTCAGCTTCACGTGATCCGTTATCCATGTTACTCACCTTCTTTCATTCTCGTTATACTTCATGTCTTTGTTATTATTTTTCTTATCAGAATTAATCTCCTCTGACATCATTATCTTTCTTGCCATATCGTCAACATTCCGCAAGATATCATTGCAGTAAAAAACTATCTTCTTTTGTGACTTTATTAATGCATTTGCTTCAGAAAGACAGATTCTTAAATCTGGCAAAACAGATTCATCCGCCCGTCTGATCCTGTTTCTCAATTTATTTCTCTGCTGATACATCTGGCTAAGTTCATATGCTTCTGCTTTTCTTGTTTCCTTAAGAGCCTCTGTATCAGTAATCCCTCTGCTTATAAGAAAGTTATTCTCATTAATATATTTGTCAAGCTTAAGCAAGTCCTCTCGGAGCAGATAATGTGTTCTTGCTGCTCTTCCAGTCCTATGTTTTGAAGGATATACTCCAAGTATTATAAGATATCTGTTATATGTCTTCTGAATTCCTGTTACCTTAACCGGATTTTTAAAGCCATAGCTTTTTATCTCCTTTCCATTTGAGTCTTTTAGGTCTCGTTTTTCTATGAGATATCCGATATTTGAGTCAGCACCAATATTTCCGAGATCCCTTGCATCTATGTATCCGCCTTGCGCAAGATTTTCCATTATCTTAGCCTTGATCCCATCAATCGTATAATCCTCTCCGTATCTTTCCTTAAACCTTCTGTCAATACGTATAGGCTTATCATGACCATAAGGATATACACGAAGATATTTTCTTTCAGTATTAACTCTATACCCTTTACTTTCCATAAGAGAAAACCAATCATTAATACTTTTAGAACATTTTATACAAACATCTATATCTTCCTTAACTATCCCTTCAAGAGTATATCTTCCTTCAGAAGCAGCTCTCATAACACCTCTGTGAGAATGACCGGATTCCTCATCTCTATTTATTATATTTAACGAAGCCTCTCTGCATAGCCTGTCGGATACCTGTTGCATCTTTTTGTATTCCGTATCCCACACAAGTTTTTTACCATCTATGAATGATACAGAATTAATCGCAAAATGATTATGAATATGATGTCTGTCAAGATGAGTAGTTACCACTACTTCAAACCTGTCTCCCCATAATTCCTCTGCCAACTTAACTCCGATTTTATGAGCTTGTTCCGGAACTATTTCACCAGGCTTAAAACTCTGCACACCATGATACATAACTCGATTTCCACGTTCTCCAAAATGCTGCTTAGTATAACACATTTCTTCAATGCAATTTTCTTCAGTGCAATTTATGGCTGTAATGTATCTTTGCTCTCCCACTTTATCCGAATCAGATGTATAACTGATTATATTTGTTACCTGATCTGAAGTAAGCGTATCGTTTACTTTTCCGCTTATATCAATCTCTATTACATCTTTTTCAGCAATTTTCTCAGTGGTCTTGGCTTCATTCATATCATATTCAACAACTTTTCCAACCACCATTTTCCCATTACCATAACTGCCCCTTACAGGCCACAGCTTCGTATATGCCATTTAATCACCCTGCTTTTTCTGAACTCTGATTGTACGTTTCTTTCTTCTTTTCTTCGTAACATCAAACGGATAATCTTCAGTTTTATAGTCCTCATCCTTATACTCAACCGGCGGTATTATCTCGTCCAGTTCTGTAGGCGGTTCTTCGCCACGCTTTTTTGCTTCTTTTTCAGCCAGTGCAAGAGCCTCAAAATATGTAGCGGAATATGGCTTTGACGATAATACTATTTGCCTCATTTCAGTCAGTCTTTTTTTTATCTCTTCAACGGATCTTTTAAGATATTCCACATCTTCAGGAGATATAAATCCTGTAGCATTCCCTGTGGCTGCTATCTGATTAATATTAACTCCAATTTTGTTAAGGTCATCATAAACCCAGTAAAATGCTGGTGGCGGAGCTTCAACTGGGCAACTACTGCATATAAGTTCACGTAAATATCTTGATTTATCCATACCACATTTTGCAGCCTTAAGATTTAACATATCATTTTCATACTCATTTAATGTAAGATTGGTTCGGAACGGACGTTTATTATCATCTCTTGTATATATTTTCCTCATTTCATCACCTTCCTCTGTAATCATTTCCATTAGCTCTACTGACATTTCTTATATCTCGATTTATCAGATATTCGTTTACATCCTTATATGTCTTTGGCGGTGGCTGATTTTCTACTTTGTAATCTTGATACAGATACATAACTGCCTTGGCAGCATTTATTCCTGCTCCGTCATTGTCAAAGTGGATATATATTTCTTTTATGTGCTGATGTTCTTCAAGAAACTTCTCTAGTCCTTTCGGCTTTTTTGAGTTTTCTACGTCCTTTGCGGAATATATCCCGGATAGTGACAGCATATTGAAATTCTTAAAATTCAGCCCGCTTTCCTTAATGATTGTAAGATAACTGAGCATATCAATCGGAGCTTCAAATATATGTAAAGAATTTTTCTCTGCATAATACTGGTTAAATCCAAATGATCTATCGGATCCCGGTGCTGTATTCTGAAAAGAGCTGCTTATGCCCCTTACATTTACTATTCTTGGAATTCCATCCTTGTCACGTCCTACAAAACATACTGATTTGTATTTCTTGTCCTGGTAAATATCTCCTTTTGCGATAAAATAGTCTACTATTTCAGGATCTATTGCACGCTTACCAATAAGGTAATTCCTTATCATGGACGAATCATCATCCTTCAATGGAAGATCCAGTTTACGAGGCTGATCATCTTGTGGCTGACGTGCTCTAATTTCATTATTCACCGGAACGGCATTTAGAACTTCTATACAAGCTTCCTGAAATGTTCTTCCTTCTATCTTCATAAGATATGATATTGCATCATTACCACCTTCATTACGTGAATACCATACCCATTTACCATTCTCGGACATTCTGAAGCTGTCATGATCCTTTATGCAGTAATCTCTTCCTACTCTTTTCAGCTCCGCATTTCTTGAACGTCTGAAATATTCCAGGCATCCTATCTGTCTTGCTCTCTCCACTTCATCCGGTGGGATATATATCTTTCCATTGCTATACCTAATTATCTCTCCCATCTGATTCCTCCCATTTAAAAAAGCACCTGCCAATGACAAGTGCTTTTTTGTATATTTGTGTCTATCTTGATACCATATCAATATAGGAATCACCATTTGTATTTCCATTACCGCTTCCTATTTCTGAATCTGACCCGGAATTATCAGAACCTTCACTTTCCACGCCTTCATTCTTATCAGAATCAAGACTGAGAAGTATGTTCAATTCAGCAAGCCTTTTCATTTTACTGTCAAGCTCCTCTTTCTTATCAAACGGCTTTTCTACTTCAGCCTTCGCATTATTTAATTCATTTGTAAGGGTATCAAGAGTCTGCTTATGTCTTTCAAGTTCCTTTGGAAGACTCTTGAGCTTATTCGTTATTCTCATTATATTACCGTAATCATTAGTACTTAATTCAACATAATGGCTTACTGCTCCTTTGAGTTTTACGTTATAAGTCTTATTGAATGTATCAAACATTGCATCCATGCTGAAGCCCATATAACTACCTATATGCACATATGTATTCGGTGTACGTGTTACATTCTTGCACATTACAAGTAATGCCTGTCCTGCTTCTTTACGTTCCGTATAAGTATTATTTCCTATTGTAATGCAGAACGGTGACTTATCTTCTTCTATTTCAGTCTTCACCTCTGTATCTACAGCCATAGATATCTGCTCTACCTGCTGAGAAGAAGAAATCATTTCAGCCAAATGCAATTCATATGATGCAATATCCTTTTCCAGACCATCTATACGTTCTGTAAGTTTTGCGATTTGTGCCGGAAGACGTATTGATATATCATCCTGCAGGCGGAACAGATCAGCCTTATAACTTGAATAAAGCAGCTTCAGTTTCGTCACCTGGATATCCAGATCCATTTTCTCTTTAATGTATGGATTTCCGGTACAGAGAGCCTTAACTTCTGCATAAGTAAGCGTTGCTTCATCTAAATCGTCACAACTTCTCACCGGAGCCTTCGATGTCATTATCTGGCTGATGAATTTCTGCTTATTCTCGATAACCTGCCAGGAGTATGCATCAAATGTTCCCTCTGTAACATATCTGAATATCTTTACAGGCTTTATATCCTTATACAGATTACCCTGGCGGATTATACGTCCTTCCTGCTGTTCGATATCTGCAGGTCTCCACGGTACATCCAGATGATGCAGAGCTATAAGTCGGTCCTGAACGTTTGTACCTGCACCCATCTTCTGTGTTGAACCAAGTAAAAAACGCACCTCGCCGGATCTTACCTTGGCATACAGTGCGTTCTTTTTAACCTCCGTATTAGCATCATGTATGAATGCTATTTCTTCCTTCGGGACTCCCTTTGCTATAAGCTTGTCCCTTACATCATCATATACACTCCAGAAGCCATCGCCCTTCGGTGTAGAAAGATCACAGAATATAAGCTGTGCACCCTTCATCTCTGCTTCTTCTTCATATATCTGATATGCTTTTTCTACACATGCCTTTACCTTTGAGTCTTCATTTTCCGGAAGATCCGGATTAATAAGTCTCTGATCAAGCGCAAGCTTACGCCCGTCATTTGTTATTTTCAGCATGTTATCGACTGACGGATCCACACCTCCATTCCGGACAATCTCGGCACGCTCTGCAAGGCTCTGTACTATCTCTTTCTGCAATTCGGAAGGCTGAAGTACTATATTCTCGTACTCTGCTTCAGGAACATCAAGATTCAGCATGTCTGATGTCTGTACATCTGCAGCTTCCTTAAATACACTTATCAGCTCCGGCAGATTATAGAACCTTGAAAACCTTGTCTTTGCCCTGTACCCGGTTCCTTCAGGTGCAAGCTCCACAGTTGTTTCTGTTTCTCCAAAAGTTGATGCCCAGGAATCAAACTGTGTCATCTGCATATCGACAAGCCTTGAATACTGAAGGTATCTCATATTCGTATACATCTCCGTTACACTGTTGGTTATAGGTGTGCCGGTTGCAAATGTTATACCCTTACCTCCTGTGATTTCATCCATATACATACATTTTGCAAGCAAATCCTGAGACTTCTGTGCTGCGGTAGCCTGTACTCCGGCAACATTACTCATTTTCGTGTAAAGATAAAGATTTTTATAGAAATGGCTTTCATCTATAAATAATCTGTCTACACCCAACTGCTCAAAGGTTACTACATCATCTTTCTTACTGTCATCACTCAGCTCATTTATTCTTGTTTCAAGTTTCTGTCTGGTCTTTTCCATATCCTTGATTGTGAATTTTGAACCATCAGCAGCCTTCGCAGCAGCAATCGCTTCTGTTATCTCATCAACCTGGCGCTGCATGGTATAGATCTGTCTCTCCTTTGATAATGGAATCCTCTCGAACTGGGTATGACCGATAATTACTGCATCATATTCTCCGGTTGCTATTCTTGAACAGAAACGCTTTCTGTTAGCCGGTTCAAAATCCTTCTTTGTAGCTACAAGTATATGTGCTCCCGGATATGCCTGAAGAAACTCGCTGCCCCACTGCTCAGTAAGATGATTCGGAACTACGAACAGGCTCTTCCTGCAGAGTCCGAGTCTTTTACTCTCCATAGCAGCTGCGGCCATTTCCCAGGTCTTTCCTGCACCAACGCAATGTGCAAGAAGTGTATTATCTCCGAATAACTGATGAGCTACTGCATTCTTCTGATGCGGTCTAAGTTCAATCTCCGGATTCATTCCCGGAAATGTCATATACGAACCATCATATTCTCTTGGACGAATACAGTTGAATCTTTCATTATATATATCTACCAGAATATTTCTCCTCTTTGTATCTGCATAGATCCATGTTTTAAATGCTTCTTTCAGAGCTTCCTGCTTCTGCTGTGCTACCATAGTCTCATTTCGGTTGAGGATTCTTCTCTCCTTCCCATCCTCGGTTACCGTATCATATATCTTTATATCCTTAAGATTAAGACTGTCTTCAAGTATTCTGTAGGCATTTGCCCTTTCTGTTCCATACGTGCTGTTAGCCACAGGATTCCTTCTGTCGAGGTTCTTTCCTTTAACATTCCATTCTCCTGAAGGTGATAACTGAACCTCAACATATGCTTCCTTCTGCCACTGATATTTATATGACAGATGCCGTGGTGTCTTTAGCGTTTCAAGCATAAACTGATTGACCATTTCAACCGGTATCCATGTAGCACCAAGTCTTATATCTATATCAGATGCCTCAAGTCGTGCCGGCTGAACTTTCTCCAGTGCCTTTACATTAACAATATAACTGCTGTTTTTTTCAGCAAATATCTCTGCTGTCCTAAGTTTTTCCCGAACATTTCCTGACAGATACTCTTCGGCAGTAAGATATTCCTTTGTAATCGGATCTTCATATATAACACCTGCCAGTTCCTGCTTGATCTTATCCTTATCCATACCGGTAAGCTGCGACATATATTCCAGGTCAACCTCTGCCTTCTCATTTATGGATACGATAAGTGCTTCTGATGCAGTATCTACGCTCTCAACAACTTCTGCCTTCTTAACTGTCCTCTTAGTGAAAAGATCTGCTTTGCTCAGAAACTCTCCCTTTTCATTGGTATTCTCTAGTGACGAAAGCAAACTGTAGCTTGCATCCTCATAGAACGCCTGCTTATTACTCCTGGTATTGATATGACCATATTGCTTTACATAGCTGTCATATTTATCATTAAGCTGTTTCCTTTTATCAGTAAGCTGTTCATCGGAATAATCCCCTAGCTGCATATCAAGCAGTTCTCTTGTGATTTTCCTCAGCTCAACCATTCCTTTGATTCTGTCTAATTTGGATGAACTCTCATCTATCGGGCGCATCACCGAATCTTCCCGGTAATATACCTTATCATCGATAACCGTATAACTGAAGTTTCTGACTCCCGGTATTGCCGGTATAGTTATATCCCTCAGTTCCGTTTCTTTTTCCAGATCTTCATATTCTCCATTTATATTACTTAGCGCCCTTTCGAACAACGTACTGAAGTCTTCATTATCATCCAGAACACATGCTGATTCCGGCCCGAATCTTCCCGAAACAACTTCCATATGTCCGACAATCTGTTCCGGATGTTCTGAAAAATACTGATTGATATCAATCCCTGCATCATCTGTACTTATATGAAGCCATGATTCATCCTCACTTACTAAACGGTCACGTTTCTTCAGGAAAATGATATCTGATGTAACTTCAGTTCCTGCATTTGCCTTAAATGCAGTATTTGGCAGTCTGACTGCACCTAGAAACTCAGCACGCTCCGATATATACTTACGTACATTCTCAGACTGTTTATCCATTGTACCCTTACTGGTAATAAGTGCTATAACACCGCCGGGACGCACCTTATCTATCGTCTTCGCAAAGAAATAATCATGAATTAGAAAATGCTGCTTAACGTACTCCTTATCATATACTGAAAAGTCTCCAAACGGAACATTTCCGACTGCAACATCAAAGAAGTCACTTGCAAAGTTCGTCTGTTCAAGACCTGTATTATATATTTTTGCCTTCGGATACAGATGCTTTGCTATCCTTCCGGATATACTGTCAATCTCTACACCGTAGAGTCTGCTCTTCTCCATCGATGGCGGCAGCATTCCGAAAAAGTTTCCGATTCCCATTGATGGTTCAAGTATATTTCCTTTTTTAAATCCAAGTCTTCCCAGGGTATCATATATTCCACTTATAACTTCAGGTGCAGTATAAAATGCACTCAATGTACTTTCTCTTGCAGCCTTATATTCCTCTTCTGTAAGAAGCTCCTTTAGCTGCTTGTTTTCAGCTGACCAGTTTTCCTTAGTGTTATCGAAGGCATCTGCAAGGCCGCCCCATCCTACATAACAGGCAAGGACTTCCTGCTGATCTGCTGTTGCTATCTTATTTTCAGATTCAAGTGTTTTAAGAAGCGTTATAGCTGTTATATTATTTACAAATTTCTCTTTTGCTGAACCTTCACCTATATGGTTATCGCTGATATGGTAATTACCTATCGGAGCCGGTAAAGCATTTTCCTTAGTTTCAGTTCTGTCTTTATTTTCTTCATCTGTTTCCGATTCTGAAGCTATATCATATTCTGTTATTTCTTCTGTTACTGTGTTTTCAGTATTTTCTGATATTGCATCATTTCCGGTTACTATATCATCTACAAAAAGGCTGTCAGACGCATTTTCAGAACCTTCATCCCTATTATTATACTCCGGAACATCATTTTCAGTCCTCTCAGAGCTTCTTTTTTCAGCTGTTTCAAGCTTTTCATCATCATATTTATCGAGAATACGATTATAGAACCTGCTGAAATCAAAGATAAAAGGTCTGTCTGTAAAGAACGAATACTTTCCTTCTGTCCATCTTGTGAATATATCTGCCATTATCTTTTTATCAGCATATGTTCCACCATGGTAAGGAATATCCTTTCCTTTATTCTGATATGATGCTGCAAAGCTTTCAGGAATCTGTGCCAGATCCTCATTCAATCTTGCTGCTATAGCCTTTGCATTATCCGGTCTGTGAATAAATTCTGTAAGAAAGGCATGCTGATCCATTCCAACCATTTCTTCAGGGTTAATTCCCCATATATCATCAGGGAATCTCATTCCTTCAGGAACATGACTATAAAACTCAAAGAACATATCTGCCATAAGACTACGTTCCTTAAGCTTCAGCCCTTCTGAATCGAACAACCTATTATCATCCAATATCTGCTTTGCAGTATTAATGATGGTATCCCATGATACTTCATAATCATTACTACTTACAACTTTTCCTGAAACTCTTGTTTTGGCCTGTATGACTATCTTATCGCTGAACATCTGTATCCACGGTCCCTGGGCACCTAATACTTCACCGCCCTGGCCTTCAGTAAAGTGTGCCCCCTTAAACACTTCCCTTATATCTTCAGCATACATGATAGGCTGATTCATAATGTAGTTAAGTGTTACATATAATTCGTTATTCTCCAGGAGATTCTCTACATAATCCCGAACATAATATGAAGGATCCGGAGTATATTCAATAATATTCTCTTGTGGTTTATTTCTCAGATATTCTTCCGCTTTCTCAAGATAATCACCTATAAGTCCCGTTTCTTCTTCTCTTATCGGATTGAAGTCCACCTTTACATTACTTATATAGTTATCTGCAGAGTAATTAAGGAGATTAAATATTTCACTTTCCTTAATATCTCCCTCATACTGAACAACTACATCAAGATCTGAATCCTCTCTCTCAAGACCTCTCGAACGACTTCCATAGATGGCAATATTCTTTATATCTATATCATTAAGTGGATTTACATCTGTATCGTCAAACTTGCTGTTAAGTATAGTCCAGATATTATTCTTTAGATCATATGCGGAATATGTTCCGAAAGATTCATAATTCATGAGTTCAGCAGTTCTTTCTTCAAAGCTGTGAAGCTTCTTATTGTCCTCGTTACGTATCTTCCACCTATCAAAGATTTCTTTTTCAGCCGGTCTGATATATCTGTTTTCAGATATAAGACTGTCTATCCTCTTTGCGACGTTTGTCCAATTAAGCGTTACGGTCGCATACGGCTCCATTATATTTCCCTTGGATATTTTTATGCCCTTCGAATCGTGATCCTGATAACTGTTATCTGCTCCTGTAATAGCCGACGTACTGCCACCGGTCCCATACTCCTGTCTCAGAAAAGAAGTTTTATCCTGTATTGAATGTTCTCCGGATGTGTAATAATCATATATACGCATCTTTCCTTCCGAGAAACCGCTTCCCTTTGTAAGTACACTGTCTATCTCATCCTGGGTTATAAATGCCTGCTGGATAACTTCAACATTTTCCTTCTGTACATACTCGGTCCTTCTGAGAGTGAGATAATCATCAAGCTTTCTGTATAATTCATCCGGTGACGTCCTAAGTCTCCATTTCACGCTTCTACTTCCTTCATTTATTTCGCTTACGGTCTTTAAAACAAACGCATGGATATTTACTGCCCTGGACGCATCTGTAAGTATTTCTTTTAATTTTTCTACAGTCTCCGGATAATTGTTAGCTTTGAAATCTGTATCAGGATATTCGTCTATCTGATCACGGAAGTAAAAGTATAGCTCATCAGCAAGTTCTGTCCTGATATATTCATCTACAAGATAAGTCTCACTGTTTGACATATATTCGCCATTTACCATCATCCAGTAAATGTGTTCCCTTACTTCATCCCATGATAGTTCCTTAAAAATATGCCCACGCACCTGTCTTCCGTAAGCAAATTTCATTCCTTCTTCATCAAATCCGACAGAAATATCATTTCCATCTATAAGGAATCCCTTTGCTCCGTTACCATATTCATTCTTAAGGAATTCTGATATCTCCTCATTGGAATGCTTTCTGCTGAAATATTCAAATATCCTATCACGGCTATGCTTCTTCCCACTTCCGGTTTTGATAATTTCATCCACACTATCATTTGACATTGAAAAAGCAGCAGGTATCTGAGTCTTAATCTCAGAAGCTGCTGCTTCGATGTTTCCTATCTGTTCGGACATCAGAGGGAACAATGACATCTGCTCATATGATACCTCTGCTTTTATTCCGTTATTATATTCAGATGTTGTTGGGGAATGCTCAATCACCTCCCCTGCTACTTTAGCATTGCCTTCATATCGTCCTTCTGTTCTCTCGTCAGGTTCGGATCGTCCTCTATCTCCTGATTTATCTCCTCCCTCGACTTCCATCTCTTCGATTCGTCCGGATACCCCTCTGTGTAAATGTACTCGTTCCTCACTATCTCCTCTACCCTGTTCTGTATCGAGTTCAACCTCCGAACGTATGTCATCCAGTCTGACTGCTTCAGTTCCTCTGTCACTCCTTCTTTCTTCTTCAGTTCCTCTATCATCCGTTCTTCCGCTTCGTAAGCTGTCTTCTGAACCTCCAGACAGTGTTCCAGGAGCATTCCCTCCATCAGATACTCCACGAATAAATGGTGCTTGTAGTACTTCAGATATTCCTTCCTCTGATATCCCCATTTGCGGATCTGTTTCATCAGCTTTCTGTCCTTCTCCTCTGCTTCCTCCTCTGTCAGTCCACCTATCAGAAGATTTGGTATCAGATAGTCCCCTTCCTGCCTGTATGTCAGTTCCATCGGTTCTTCCGTTTTCTGCTCTTCCGTAACCTGAGTTACTTCTGTCATTCCTTCTTTCATTAGCATATCCTCCATTTTGAATGCTGTTTAATTCCTCAAGAAGAGTCTTTGCTGTCTTTATATCTTCATCTGATCCTTCTTCATTTTCAACAGCTTCTTTAAGGAATGAAATAATATTATCAACTTTACCATGGTTAATTGCTTCAGCGAGATTTTTTACATTCTCTTCTCTGTTATCAACCGCATCATTATATCCATATAGATCATAACCATGATACCATTCATCCAAATCAGCAGCAATATCTTTTATACTTCGTAATTGGGTTATATTCTCAGATTCATCTCGTGATTTTGTTTCATTCCCGGTCTTTATCTCGGCATTGATAAGATCTATCTCACTTGTCAGAGTCCTAAGTATCTCTTCATTCTGCCCCTGCACTGTCATACCGAGCATAGTAATAGATTCTGGGGTATTAAAGCTTCCGAGATAGCTGAAATCTATCAAACCGCCAGTAATAACATCAGTATTATAATTGCATCTGTATAATACAGACCAGGCAATGCTTGATGCCAATGTCGTCTTTACTGCACGAAGCTGTTCTTCTTCATCAAGATTCCAAAGATTGCTTACCGTATCTTCTCGGAGTTCCTCATATAGATTTTCGGATATATCATCTGCAATTCTTCCAGCCAATTCCATTATCTTACTGCTGAAATCAGAATCACTGAGTTTATATCCGTATTTCTCCTCAATAACACCTATAATTCTGGGTATGTCTTCTTCTGATAAATCATTCCATATATGTGGGAGTCTACCTATATTTCTTACCGGAACAACATCATTCATGCTGAATACATAACGCAGCTTATGTTTTTCCTCGTCATCTATAAGTGCAATTCCCTTTGAACCGCTTTTTACGTAACAATGAAGCACATTGTTCCAGTTATCATATGAAGTGGCCGCTACTGTACCAGGTCTTTCCGCATAAATAAGAACCTGATCATCAAATTTATATCTGTACACCCTACATGCAGTCTTCAGGAAATCCTTCCATATATCTGCTGATGATGTAAGACCTGCTAGAGTTCTGTCTCTAAGTCTTTGAACCTCATAAAACTTTTCCTCTGATGTTTTGTAAGCCATAATTGGGATCCTCCTTATAATTCTTACCTTGTTTACATTCCCTACAATTACCGGTTTCTATAATTCGTATTCATCACTCTTTTCATTAAAGATTTCGATTCCCTCATCCCATTTCTTTTCACTGTCTGTTTCATTATTCCAATCAGTTACACTTTTGACTGATTCAAGATCATGCAGACTTTTTATCTCCGCTATAACATTACCTGCTGTATTATAGTCTACCTGCTGAAAGAATAAAGCTTTTCGTGCATAAGCTTCAGTTATATCATTAAATGCTCCACTGTTATAAATATTAATTATATCTTCACGAGTACAGGTTGCTAGGAAATCATATATTCTTGCTTTACTCAACATTTCATCTTTACTGAATAATCCTTTTTCCGCTCGATTCCTATAAACTTCAGCCATATTCTTATAAAAGCTGTTTACTATCTTTCTTCCGGTCATTTCTGTATCATTACCTGCTTCATCATAATTATTCATTTCCTTTTTATTCAGAAGCCATTTATCAACCATTCCTACCGCTTCGGATCTCGTTATAAAATTCTCATCGAGCTTATAGCAGCCAATACTATCCACATAGTACGCATTAAATGAATGATTACTGCATAAGACTACTACATCACTTACAGATAGAGATCTGCCTTTAAAATCCTGCGGTCTTTCTACATTGAATTTACCATATATAGTATCCAGGTAATCCTGATCCCTGGTTAATTTCCCATAACTATCCGTTAACGATGATATCTTTCCAGAATATGTAACATCATAGTTATCCAGCTTTACATCAATATTATTACGCTTCAGGAAAGTCATACTTTCAAAACCTATATTTGAGAGCATATCCTTCTTCAGCTGGAGAATAATATATGTATCGGATAATGTTTCCATATTTTTTTTAACATTATCCCCTGTTATCTCCATTCCCGGATTATTCTCCATAAAAGCAAGCGCAGCGTCTAAAATATCGTATCTGTCCTTTACTGGCATATATGGCTCATACGCCGATGCATTTTTTAAAGTTTCATTTAAGGTGACAACAAGTCTGTCGATTTCAGGATGATAATCCCTAAAAGATGGAATAATATTTTTATTTATATATCCACAGAATCTTTCAATCACATCATCATAATTATTCTCCATACCTGCACACCTACCTTTCAAGAATCTCTTCTGATTTTTCAGCCACACTATCAAGCGATCCGGTCGTATATATAATTCCATTAAGTTCCCGGTTAACTGCACGCTCGATATAATCCATGCGGTCAAATTCTCTGAAGCTGTAATACTGTTCCGTATTTCCTGCTCCAACGATAATATGATCCATCATCTGTATATCCATGAGTTTGGCACCTATCATAATCCTTCTTGTTATATTTATATCCTGATCTGATGGTTCAAGAGATGATGAAGGATGGTTATGCAGCACGATGATTGATGATGCGTTGGAAAGTATCGCCGTTTTGAATAGATTCGAACATGACACTACCGACTTATCTATGGATCCAACACTCACTATTGAACAGTTTATCGGTGTCCCGTCACTCCTCAGATTGATCACGCAGACATATTCTCTATCGAGCTGTGACATTTCCTCTCCCAAAAGTTTTACTGCTGCCTCCGGACTATTGATCCTGAAATCAGAAAGTATAGGTGCATCCTTTACAAGTCTTACCTGCACCACGTCAAGCTTCATATCGTCTTCATCTTTATAGATCACGTTTTGGTTTAGACTCAGGCTCATAAATTATCACTCTCCTTTTATTTCTTCTCTTGTTTACCGTGACATTCTCCTCTTTCTGTATCAGTTCAACCACAAACTCTTTATCCGGATTTTCATTGATATACTTAACCAGTTCCCTTCCTGTTATGATCATAGTTCATCACTCCTTCCGAACGCTTCATCAAAACCTTTATTAACTTCCTTAATAAAATCCTTTACCCCTTCCTGTCTTCCGTCCAAGTTTCCGGTTTCATAGATTTCTTCAAAGAGCAGCTCCATTGTCTTCTTAAGGCTATAGACTGAAACAAACAGAAACCATATGAGTATTCCGAATATGATAAAAAGCAGAATAATACCAGTTATAAGCCTTCTGTCATGACTTCCGATATATCTGTGAATTTCGTATATCAGCTCTACGCTATATAAGACTGTAATTACAAAACGTAATACCGCTTTTCTGATTCTCTTATATAATGCATCCTCCATCATATATCTTTTACGCTGCTTCTTCTCCAATCAATCACCCCCATTTATCAAAAAAACAGCCTATCGGCTGTATACGGCATCAGTTACAACTCCTTAAAAGTAAACTGACTCAGATATTTCTTTATTTCAGATTTATCATAATCATTGAACTTCTTATCAAACCTCATCGCCTCCGGAAGACATTCAGCCATAAGTATTGTAGTTCTATCCATGTATTCAGATATATCATTCCATTTATAATATTCTCCGGATGCTTTCAGTCCATAAAGTATATGTCCTTCTTCATCCCTTTTCATGGTATTAATTTCCCGAATTGATACATGCATTGCCGGAACTACTCCAACCCATTCTGCATCACACATTGTTCCTTTGTTACAGTATTCAGATGACTGACTTACACATCTGCATATACTACCGTCCGAAAATACTATATGAACACCTTTCTTCTGGATTGGATTCTTCAATGCTGTATTTGTCCACCAATATACCGTTCCACTTTTTTTGTCTATGTCCCCATTAAATCCTTCTGAAGCCTTTATACGCCTAAATTCTATAGGGAGCTTTACTACCTGATCAAGACTCAGCAGAAATAAACTTCTTGTTATATATCTGAATTCATTTTCCATAAATAAGCCTCTTCCCATTAAAAAAGCAGCCGGATCAAGGCTGCTGTATGATTTGACAAATCTCTCTCTTGTTGTTATATTATAGAAAAAGGTGCTACCAGTAGACGGTTAGCCCTTAAAATTAATTGATTAAAAAATAACCGCTTGATTTCTCAGGTCAGGGCGGTTATTTTTGTGGTTTATTTTTATCGTGTCCGATCATATATCCGAGACTGAAACAGCCAATGCACAATGCAATGACCGCGATAAGTCCATCTATTGTCAGCATATACACGCCCTCCTTTCCAATACAAGCCTTCCGGAGAAGGAACAACAAGTCACCCTGTGTTTATTATACTTGGAGGGTCACAGTCCCTCCGAAGAAGGACTAACCGCCTACCGTTATATTGATAGCACCCGTAGCGATTATAGCACATACTTCTGTATTATTACCATATGAATTATTGTATGGAGAGGAGCAGCCGCAGCTGCTCCTTCCTTACCAGCTGAAAAAAGAAATTAATCTTCTCTCTTCTTTCTCTTTTTGTTTACTATAGCTGCCATTCCAATAAGCGCAACTGCACCTGTTCCGGCAACCGGAAGTACTGGAATGCTATCACCTGTCTGCGGTACTGTATATACGGATACTGTCTGATTCTTATTAGCAATATCTTTTTCAGAGCCAACAAGAACTTCTGTCTTCTTACCATTAATATTTCTTACAACATACAGTTCCTCAAATACAACCACATCAAAGTTTCCTACATTCTTTGAATCAAATGTATATTCTACTGTTATCGTTTCAGATGTATTCTTGGCAACGAATTCTTTTTCAGAAGTAAATACCTTGCCATTAACAGTAAATAGCTTTCCAGTAGCCTTATCCATTAGACAACCCTTTACACGATATGTTTCGCCGGCGATTACATTGTCACATTTAACTTCATCAAATACAGTTACTGTTTCACCTGCTTTGTAAGTCTTGTTATTCTTAAGTGTAGCTGTAGTAGTCACTTCAGGATATACAACAGTCTGTTTTTCATCTGTTATATCGTGATGAATTATAACTTCTTTTTCGTTGTAATATACATCCTCGAATACTACTACCTTCTGGCCTTTAAGCAGACTTGCATCAAACTTAAATGGAACAACAATATGTCCGCTTTCTTCTTCAGCAGTAAATTTAACTGTACTTGTTATTTCTTTTCCGTCCTGATCCAGGAACGGCTTATTTGTAGCCTTATTCATTAATGTGCCGACACATGTGTACTCCTTGCCGACTAATAAGCCATCATAAAATACATAATCATATATGAGTGCTTCAGGAGCTGCATTTCCCATTCCAATCTGCGTCTGTGCATCATCTGCATCAGTATGTCCCTTCGGGATAGTTGTTGTTTGATCCACATCATTGATATCGTGGTGAATTATGACTTCTTTGTTATTGTAATAAACATCTTCAAATACAACTATCTTCTGTCCTTTAAGAACACTTGCATCGAATTCAAATGGTACTGTTACTGTTCCATCTGATTCTGAAGGTGTAAAGTTTACAGTATTAGTAATTTCCTTACCATCTTTATCCAGAACCGGCTTACCAGTTGCCTTATCCATTAATACACCCTTTGCTACATATTCATGCTTTCCGTCTGCTATAAGATTTGTGTATGTAATTACGTCGTTTATAACAGCATTTTCTTCAGCAAATGTTATATGGTCTTTTGTCTTTACATCTGTTGCTGTTGTATGTCCATCCGGGATTTTAACCGATTGCTCTATATCACTGATATCCATATGAACACCTACAGGAATCTTTCCGTCAGATGGAACACACTCCTCAAATGCTACAAGTGTCTCACCCTTAATGTTAAGCACAGATGCATCAAATTTAAACTCAACATCAACTGTTCCTGTACCACCCTTTGCAGCCGTGAATGGCTTACTTGCTTTGACTTCTTTTCCATCCTTGTCAAGAAGTGGCTTATTTGTATTCTTTACCATAAGAGTACCGTTCATTACGTAACTCTTTCCTTCAAGAAGGTTTGTATAGGATACTTTATCTATAAGCGTTGTTTCTTCTTCAGGATATGCAATATGATCTTCGGTCTTCTTATCTGTAAGCGTTGTATGAATATCTGGAACTACAAGCTCCTGTCCGATATCATTGATATCATTATGAGTTGCAACGAGAGTACCTTTCTGATTATAAAGAGCCTCGAATATGACTATATCCTTACCTCTTAAATCCTCATACTGGTCTTCAGTCAGCTTAAACTCTAAATCCCATGTACCTTCAGCTGTTCCGTTATCACGGTTTGCCTTTACTGATGTAAATTCCTTATTCGCCTTAACTTCTTTTCCGTTAAGAACAAGCTTTTTACCAGTCTTCTTATCCATTGCGATTCCGACAAGCTTATATATTGTTTCTGGTTCGAGATTTGTGTAACTAACTGTATCAATAAACTCACCCTGAGTATAAAGAAGTTCCTTGCGTCCTTCCGTGCCCTTTGCTGTAGTACCGATCTTAGGCTGATGTACTGACTGTGAATCATCTGATATATCAGTATGACTTGCAAACTTTATCTTTCCACTCTTATCATAAAGTGTCTCAAATACAACGTATGAAACAGCTTCTGTAGTTACATCTGATGCATCAAACTTAAATGTTACTGTTGTTTTGCCTTCAGAAGTATTCGGAGTAAATGGCTGCGATGCTGTAATGAAGTCACCATTCTTATCCTTAACAGCCATCGCTTCTATCTCAGCTTCTGTATACTGCTTTGTAAGATCAGCCGGCTGGCGATAGAGTTTTCCTGAAAGCAGATATTCTTTTCCTATCTCAAGCCCCTTAAATTCAACTGTATCGACTATGGTTATCTCACCAACACTTGTAACTGTCTTTGTTGTGTCATTTGATGTTGCTTCTGTACCGATAGTCGGTGTAGAAACTGTCTGATCCTTGTCTTTAAGATCCTCATGTACTAACGGGAACTTAACTGTATCGTTGTTTGAACCCACATATGATGTATCAAAGCTATTATTCTTAATATCATCAAGTGTAAGCTTTCCGATATAAAGTCTCTCATATACTACGAAGCTTGTATCCTGGATATCTGTAAAGTCAAGATTGCTAAATACAACGGTTTCCTTACCAGATGCTTCATAAAGTGACTTTTCGTAAGTTGCCTTTGTCTTGAAGGTCTTGATTGCTACTGCATCATTACCGTTACTATCTTTAAATACTGTCGCATTACCATTCTTGTCAACTTTCATCAGAGTACCCATCAGAGTATAATCTGTATCGCATCTGAGATTGGTATATGTACATACATCATTTATGGTCTGTCCGGCTGAAGCAGGAACTATCTTACTTTCAACTGTCTGTCCATTTTCATTAACAACTACTGCTGCATATGTCTTAAGTGTCGGAAGTGGCATATTTGAGTTAACCTGTGATGTACTTGTCTTTGATCTGTCAAATACTCTATATACTGTTCCGTTATCACGTACATTGAATGTATAAGGTTCTTCCTTCTGAAGCCCCTTTGAATCAATTTCTGTTACCTTATATGTACCATAAGGAAGTGCTCCCATAGTATCATCAGGAGTATCCTGAGATGTACTCTGAACACCCTTCTTGAACCACATACCGCCTTCAGCTGAATGTGACTTGTATGATGCCTGTGAGCTGAAGTATCCGTTGCTGTCTGTTACAAATTCATACTTCTCATTTGTATCAACGTTAACAATTTCGTACTTAACGCCTGCTATTCTCTGTCCTGTAGTACCATTTTCCTTGTAGATAGTGAAATCAGCTCTTATTTCTTCATCGTTATATGTGATCTGATTAGTTACATTGATATTAAGAGCTACAGATGCATCTCTTGTACCATCATCCTTTACAAGAACAGCTCCTGCTCCTGAATAACCTGTTGTAGCATTTCCATTTGATGTAAGTACAAATGCCATCTTAGCAGAAGCACTCTTATTATTTACAGTAACTGTACTTCCATCAAGCTTAAATCCTGTTGGAGCTTTAGTTTCTTCAATAGTTATATAACCAAGAGGAAATCTATGTCCAAAATCAAGAGATATTGTTGTTTTTCCGTTTACATCTGTAGTGATAGTTTTTGTTTCTTCAGCAGTCTTACTTTGAAGTTGTTCAAAAGTATAATTCTGTGCCGTATCTTCAGGATAGTACTTAACTGTAAACTGTGCTCCCTGAAGAGGCTCGGTATGTCCATCTGCAAACTGTTTAACTACCGTAATATCAATAGGATCATCTATTGGCGTATCAGATACAGAGAGAACTTTTGCATTGGCTGTACTATTGTTACTTGAAGAGACTATAACTTCATGAATACCAGTATCTAACTGATAATTCTTACCGCTCTTTGTTTCAAATACATAGAAAGTTGTATTTCTTAATGAACCATCTGTTTTAATTCCCATGTAATCTGTAACATCAATTACATTACTTGTTCCATCTGCCTTAACTGTAAATGTTCCTATTGCCTTTGAATAATCCTTACTACTCTTTGCCGCTGTAGCATCTGCATTAGATCTGAATATCTTGTATTCAGCTCCTGCAAGGCTGTAGTTAGGATTATTATTTGAACATGACGGATTTGAAGATTCCTTCTTTAATGCAACGTATGCATGATTCTGTTCATTTGAAACGAGAACAGCTACACTTATCTGATTATCATGATTTACACCCTCATTTAATCCTGCATAATACTCAGGACTTCTTCCCATAGCACCTTCTCTTGCACCGTGCTGTGCATAGTGATAAGCAGCAAATACATTGATGCTATTGTTGTAGTTTGCCTTATCTGTTGATGATACCCATGCTGTTGCAAGGTCAGGTCTGTTTGCAAGATACTGATCTGCACGGAAGTAAGGCGTTCCTATACGAGATGTTACTTCTCTTGATAACCCATACTTAATATAATGTCTGAACATTATATCAATATCTTCTGCTGAAAGATTATCAGCTGATGTACTCTTAATTCCAAGAGTATTTCTTTCAGCTGTTGTAAGTGAATTGTTGAAATAATATACAGGATCAAAAACATATCCCATATATGCATTTCCCCAGCTTACCTGTCCGGTAGATACCTTAACATGAACAGTATATGTCTGCTTACTTGCAGTATATCCATTAGGAGCTTTGGTCTCCTTTACATAGTAAGTTCCTGGTGTAAGTCCTGTTAATGTAGCGTATCCCTTTGCATTTGTATATTCATGACGACCTGAACCATCATTATATCCCATCTTTCCAACGGACTTAGTACAATCTGCATCACTGTAGACTGTAAATTCTGCTCCTGAAAGAGGCTTTGTCTTATCCTTATCGGCATACTTGAATACTTCGATCATTCCATAAACAGGTGTGTCTGAAGCCTTGGCTGTAGTATTTTCGCCCTGTTTTACAGTGATATTATACTTTGGAACTTCAGAATTCCAGTTTCCACCCTCAAGTATTCCAGATGACTTTACAGCGTAATTGGAGTTAGTATTTAACTCCTTAAAATACCATTTCTGTGATGAAAGTGATGACCACCACTCTAACCATATAGCACCATCTTCTGTAACTACTGCATCGTCATCACCCGCTATAGAGCCTACACCCTTATAAATATCTATTGCCTTTGTTTTTCCGTTAGCACCTAAAGTATACGTTGCGATAAGTTTATTTTCTGCATTATACAGACCATACTTTATTCCATCTAATGAACGATTGTCAGATGCTACTGTACTGCTCTTCTCAAGAGTTACCATATATGGAGGAGGTGACATTTTCCATCCCCAAACATTCTGCCATTCATGATTCTTCTCATAAGAAAATGCAAAATAACAGTGAAATCCTTTTGGTGCTGACGGAGCCTGCTGAACCATAGGAACTGCCTTATCGACAATCCAACTTGGTGTTGGATACCCAGACTCTGGACGGCCATCATATCCTGCACCACCTAATTGTTGTGTGTAAGCTACTGTTGCTAATAAATAATGACACGCTGTAACATAAGCAGCTTCACTACTTCCAAGATTTTCATTTACATACTGATGCCATGATTTATTTCCTAAAATACTAAGAGGAGTATCCCATCCAGGTGCTCCATACATATAGTACAATACATGGCCTATATAATCTTGTACTTCATATACTTTATATATACCTTTGTCTGGTTTTGAATATTTCGGATCTACACAATATGCATTCCAAGATTCACCTGCGTAATCATTACCATCACAGATGAAGAATTTTCTTGTAGCCTTACTCCATCCACCGCTTACATTGTATTCATCACCACCCCATGTAACATATCTATCACCTATATAAGTCAGATAGGCTTGTCCATCTCCATTTCCGTCGTATTGCTGAACCTTAAATGTGTCAATGCTTTCTTCAAGTGGAATTTCATCTTCCTTATTATCTTTATCTTCTTTTTCATCATCCTTCTTCTCTTCAGGCTTTCCAAAGTTAACCTTATCAGGAAGGATTACTGAATCATTCTTGAAACTTTTTCCATCTTTAGAAATGATGCCACTAAGTTTTGCTGCTGCTTCTGAGGTAGATTCAGAAACTACATAGTAGTCTACTGTATCTCCATAGTTTGAAAAATCCTTTTTATATCCGTCTTTATCTACTGAACCTGCGATCACTGCATTTTCAATATTTCCCGGAATATAGTATTTAACCTTCTTGCCATAGTTACCAGCTGCACCTACCACGATAATGCCTTTATCTGTCGCATCATCAATAGCTGCCTTGATTATTTCACTATCCTGTGTGCTGTACGCAGAAATTGAAAGAAGGATAATATCAGCCTTCTTTTCGATAGCATACTGGATTGCCGCATAAACATCAGATACCTGACCTTTACCATTCTTATCCATAGCTTTGATGGATAGTATCTTTGCATCAGTGTCCTCTTCTCTGATATAGTTATACATCTTTGTACCATGACCGTTATCATCGGATACATCATCACCCAAGAGTGACACCTTATCAACCAATTCATCGGCATTAATGCCTGTATCAATGACAGCAATAGTACCTTTAGCAGATTTTCCTTCATCAACTATGTCATTAAGCACAGAAATGGCATCATCACCATTATTGATGTCTGAAAGATCTGCTGTGTCGGATGTTTCATCTGTTTCATTATCAGATACTTTAAATTCGATATTTGCTTCAACAAAATCAGCTTTGTCATAGTAATATGTAAAAGCGTTTTTTGTCATTTCAGCATTATCGTATTTTGTGAGATATACTCCATCATATCCTGATACTACATTTGTATCAGCTGTAAAAATACTCTCATCTTCAGTAGCTATGAGAAGTTCACAAGATGAAAAATCTATTGCATTGATTTCATCATTAGAAAGGTCTGCTACATTATACATTTTTTCAAATGTATTTACAGATTTTTCAATCTTCTCCTCAGTCGTTTTTTCTGAAGTTTTTTCTTCTGTATTTTCCTCTGTCTTAGTTTCTGTTACTTCTTCTTTCTTTTCTTCAGAAGTTGCTTCTGTTACTTCTTCTGTAGACACCTCTGTAACATCTTCATTAGCCTGCTGGATCACTGTATCCTTTTCAGAACCAGAAATATCTATTTCTGAAGATTTCTCTTCATACTCTAAATTCTCATGCTTTTCTGATGTTTTTTCTTCGGTGTTATCATTATTACCACTGTTCGTTATCACTGTTGTATCGTCTGCTGCATATACCGGACTAACTGAACCAGGAATAAATGAAAATACCATTGCTACAGCAATGACCAGTGAAGTAAGTTTTTTAACCCTGTTCTTCAACTTCGTTTCCTCCTGATTTATGTTTTTTCATATAAAAAAGTACCGGCTGAAAAACAACCGATACTGAAAGCGGGAATAATATTCAATAAACAAAAACCGGATATCCGGTAAGTTTTATCCCATCAAAAAAGCACCTGCCCATGACAAGTGCTTTCTAATAAATATTTGAATTCATTCTATTTTCTTTCTCCACATTTTGAACAATACTGATAGTCCTTAACTTCAACGTATTCGTCATATGCAGGCTGATCAACTATTTCTTCAGAATCTATAACTTGTGGCTCATGATGGATGTAATGATCTACAACCTGTTCACCACCAAAACTACCACCACAATTATCACGTGCATAATAATCGGCATCATCATTGTAATATGTATTACATACAAAACATCTTACCTTTGTTACATATACTGTTTCATCCCATGCGTCACTGTAGTAATACTCTGTATGTGTTACAGCATCATGATGTACAGTTTCTGTATGTGTCTTCCAAACCCAGTTATGACTACATTTTGGTGCCTCAGTCGGAGCTTCGGTCTTTTTTTCTGTTGGAGTTTCAGATCTTGGCTGCGCCGGAGCCTGAGTTGTCGGTTCAGTTTTCTTCTGAGTCGTTGGATCAACCTTCGTCTGAGTCGTTGCTTCAGTTTTCTTCTGAGTTGTCGGTTCAACCTTTGTCTGTGTTGTTGCCTGCGTCTGCTTCTCTGTCTTTGCTTCAGTTCTCGTTTCTGTAGTTACTTCAGCTTTCTGCTGAGTCGCTGCTTCAGTATTTCCTTCTGATCTGAAAGCACTGTCAGTTTTCTTTTCAGCAGGTGACTCTTTTGTGGAGTTGTCAGCTTTGTTTGACTGACCATTTTCAGTTTTCATATTATCTGCGGTTTTAGGGTTGGATTCCCTCTTAGAAGTTTTATCACTATCTACAGACTTCGCTGAAGCCTCATTTATGGCCTTTAATGTATCAATCTCAGATTTATCCTGATCAATATATTCAGCCTTTATTTCAGTCTTATCCGATTCTGTAGCATCCTCTTTACTTTCTCCTCTGGAATCAGATGTTACAGTATCAGCCTGGGCTGTATCTGAACTATCACCCCACCACATCTTAGAAGCGGCAACCGTTATTCCGCTTATAAGAATTATTGCTAACGTAACTATAATGATAATCTTTGTCCTTTTCTTCATAACACGTTACCTCCTTCTTCCGTTATCAAAGCTCTTTTTCTTCTTATATATATTATAACGCATTGCGTGTTATAGGTAAATGGTATATATTTCTTTTTCATAACAATTCACAGATTATTCAATATAATATGTCCTGTAAAAATATATTTGACCATTATAAAGATCCGTTTACCGGCAGTAACTAATAATTCGTTGCCAAATATACATACAGCAACGATAAAGACGGCAGTAATGCTATTCCTCCCAATATACATCCTAATACCGCATAACCTTTTCCTCCCTGTCGAGTGCTGAATAATACTTTAAGCCCAAGAATTACAGCTATAACAGATAATATAATAGGGAAGAATAATGGAATGAAGCATGTAAGTAATCCTATCACTCCACATGCAGCTGAAGCATGTGCCATACCTGTCGGATACTGTTTTTCAACATATATCACCTGCGGATACTGACCATAATACTGTTGATTGGGATATGGTGTATATGGTTGCTGATATTGTTGTCCATAACCTGAGTTTCCCTGCATCTGCCCCTGCTGTAGAGATGGATTATACTGTCCGGAATAATTCTGTTGTCCTGGAGCATTTAAATATTCGTTTTGATTCATAGCCCCTCCAATCATCTATCACAACATATGTTAACTACAATTGAAATAATTTTTACCCTCTGAAAATATAACAACTGCAGCAGCAGTTCAAACCTACAATTTCGAGGAGAGGTAAAAACAGCTGCCACAGTTATTACCAATCAAATAGCGGAAATATTATCTATTCCTCTTAAAAATATATTATATATTATATCAAATTTAGTCTCTATATCATTTTAACAATATAACAATAAACTTTACTTAATCATTATATCTTGCTCTGTTGCATCTGATATATTCATTCCGCCATCCTGAATATTATCATGGTCTTTTGAATTACTCAGCTTTGTAAATATTTCCCCAAATAATTCCTCACGACATTCCTTTGTTACTGGATAGCATATATTCTTATATTCGCCATCCTTAGTTTTTCTGGAAGGCATTGCAATGAAATTCTTTCCGGCATTTTCTCCGCTTTCACTAAGACGAACTTTGATTGAATCGACAACCATAGTATATTCTTTGCTGTTCTCCGGAGATATAAACAATATTACATCACCTTTAATATTTGTATTGTCATTTTCAATTGGAACAACCTTGACTCCTATATGTTCACTTCTGTCTCTAAATATCTCCACAGCCTCACCGGTTCGTAATGAATCAGCTGCTGCATTATTCAGTACTTCCGTGAACTCTTTGTTGATAGGATGAAAGAGATCCTTATATATCGGTTTATTATTTGCATCCCTCTTACTGGTTTGATAGGACGGCATAGCGAGAAAGAAGCCCCTTTCGTTTTTGTCAGTTTTCACAATCCTTATAGAGTCCATTCTAAAGCGGTTATCAATTACAACTGATGCAAGACCTATAACCGGGCTGTTGGATTCAACTCTAATCGCTTTCACTTTATACATATGAATCCTCCTTTCCGGTTAGTCCCTTTCTATATTCTGGCCAGATTCAGAATCTGCACTAACTGTCTGAATACACTCAGTCTCTGAGTCATATCTGAATACATTATCTGTAAGTTTATCCTTAGGTTCTAATACTGTGGCATTGATAGTAGAAACCATATCACATAAACTTGACGTATCATGTCCTATTGCTTCTGCCATCTGTTCAGGCACTATAATTACTTCATGTTTGCTTGACGGTAGTACATAGTAGTTTCCAAAATTCTCCGCAAGTTTTGTCTGAAGTTCAGTATTAAGAATTGAATTTGCCCCCTTAACACCACTCTCATTGGTTACCACATATAACTCATCAGGACTCATACGATCTGTCTCTGGTTCAGGCATTCCGAACATTCTTGCCATATCAGGATCAAGGGAAAACAACATTGATGTCATTCCCTGAAGCTTATAAGGCTTTTTTTCGAGATTTGTAAATGCTGCCTCTTCCAGTTCCTTCTTGGAAATATCAAAACTCATCATCATATCGCCTGTAACCTTAGTTGATGCTCTGCATACAGGCTCATCCTTAAATACGATTGTAGGAATAGCAACAACACCTTCCATATTCTCAATTCCATGAGTATTAAGGTACGGAACCTTGAATTTAAAATCATCATATTCCTCAACACTTATAAGTTCCGGAATAACATTATCAAGGACAAACTGTCTATCCATCTTGGATGCTATATCTTCAACAGAAGCTCTATTCATTGCTTCTGATAAAGCTGCATCAAACTCATTACCATCATCAAATAATCTTTCCATAGCCTTTTCTCCTTTTAATTCATCTCTTGTTTACTGGCTCTCTTTCTTGTCACTGGTTTCTTTTTTCATCTTATCGACTGCTTCTTTATAGGCCTTCAGTCTCTCCAATTTTTTCTCAGAAGCTTCCTGAACATCTTCCTGAATGCCCTTACTTATATCACCCATGTCTACCTCCTTTCTGCCATTCTCTGAAGCCTTGTTCTATCCCCTCAATAAAACTTTTTTCAAGTTCTGATACATATTTCTTTTCAGCCGGTGATAAAGCTTTGTACCAGTCCTGATTTTTATGATTTGGATAAGCTTCAAAAAATAAGCTTAGTATTATATACAGTCTATCCTTCTCTTCCATACTATCTACTTGAAAAGAAGATCACTGCCATAGCCATCAGGAATATTCATAAATCCCTGAGTATCATTGATGCTTGCCGCATCACTTACGCTGCTGTTTTGCTGATCTGAAGACTGTAAATTCTGCTGTTCATTGTTAGGCTGCTGTTGAATGTTATCAGCTCCACCACCTGTTATATTCCCAGTAGCTTCTTTCTTACCATCAGCAAATTCCTGGTCTTCAACCTTAACCCACATGTAGAATCTACTCTGGTTAGTTGCTCTGTCCGTGCTAAGTTTTGTTCTCAGCTGTCCCTTTATTCCTATTTTCATTCCTTGCTTTAAATATTTTTCGGCAAACTCAGCTGATTTGCCGCTTGCTTCGCAAGGAATAAAGTCCGCTGTCGGAGCATCAGGCTTGTTACTTCTTGGGCGGCGTTCAACCGCAAGCGTATAATCCGCATACACTATATCTGTACCTTCATACATCTCATGACGTATTTTCGGATCTCTTGTGAGCCTGCCAATTAAGTTTATGCTGTTCATATGAATCCTCCTCGAAATTATTTCTGTTAAAACTCTCCGTTATTCTGTGATATATTTACCGGCTGAAATTAATATGCTTAATTCATTCCATGTTCAGCAGAATTGCCCTGGTCTCTGAACTGATTAAGCTCATTAAATAGTTTTATAATTGCCTGTTCTATTTCAATCTGCGTGTCACAATTTGGAAAATACTTCCTGCAAAAACTCTTCGTTATCGAAATAGTATCTTCCTTCTGATTACCTTTTTTCTCTTCTAAAATCGAATTTACTTTTTCAGCATTAAGGATTCCGTTTTCATAATTTCCATTCTGATTTTCTTTATATAAGTCAACCATTTCTTTTGCCTGAGCATATGATGGTGTAACTTCATTATCCATATAATAGTTGTATATCACCGCTTGTATTTCTGTTGGCAATTGAGCCATCTTACAAGCCGGCCTTAAACCTATTCGTTTCTTATCAACAAGATTTAATAACTGTGGGATAAGCTTATTCAACTGAAGATATCTTTTGATATTATCAATGCTCTCATTGGCTACTTGGGCCAGTTTCTCTCGTGAAGACATCTTATCTTCATTTTCTTCTGCAGCCATAGTAAGATCATTTCTCTTTCCCTGATGATTAAAAGCATCCAGCATCATCTTATATGCACGTGCTTTAACCGAAGGTAGTGTATCCTTTCGGCGTTTAAAGTTTGACTCTCCCATTATGATTGTAGCTTGATCCCGATTTATCTTTTTAATAAGAACCGGCATAGTTTTAAAGCCGAGGGTACTACAGCAATATTTCCTCCTGTGCCCTGTAGCAAGTTCGAGATTTCCATCTTCATTCCAGAAAGCTATTGCAGGTTCCAAAACACCATTTTCAGATATTGATTTGCGAAGTTCGTTCATCTCATCATCTTCAACAACAGGAAATGGATGTTCTTTAAAATCAACAAGTTGAACTATGTCAACCTCTGCAAGTTTTCCAATTTTCTCAGCATCTCTTTCTTCCTGTGATGAAAACATGTTATCAACCGCACTTAACTTTAAATAATCAAGAGCATTCATTATTTCTTATGACCTCCTTTGCCAGATTCCTATATGCTTCTGAAGCTTTTCCCCGGCTGTTATATTTCAAAGATGAGTTTCCCGCTCTGTTTGACTCTTTAACTTTTGTTTCCATTGGAATTTCTGAATCAAATATGTCGAAGAATAATCCATATATATCTCTTGTAAGCTTTGCTTCATTTTTAGAATTATTAGTCCTATTGTCTTTCATTGTTATAAGTACACCCTCAACTTCGAGATCTGGATTAATAGACCTCTTTATCTTAGTCATAGTCAGTATCAGCATACTCATACCATCGAAAGCAAAGAAAGCCGGTTCGACTGGAATGATTACACTTTCAGCTGCTACAAGAGCATTGACTGTCAAAAGGCCGAGAGAGGGCTGACAGTCCAAAATAATGAAATCATAGTCATCCTTTACTTCACTTATTATTCTTTTCAGTATTGATTCCCTGGCATATACCGTAGTTAGTATCTGATCGAACCCAGCTGATAATCCACAGTTCGGAATAATATCTATCCCTTCATCATGGTGCATTATTGCATCCCTTATATTAAGTTCTTCGCCGTTAATAGCTCTCATAAACAGGTTATACAATGTCACCTCATTCCCACTGGCATTTATTACATTGAATACTCCCATCATCTCAGTTAAATCCGGTCTATGATTTCCAACTATCTTTTTAAGATCTTCATAATCAATATTAGGTGGATTATAGAGATCCAGTCCTTTCGTGGTATCTGATTGTGGATCAATATCTACTAACAGTACCTTCTTTCCTTCCTCTGCAAGCGCAGCTCCAAGATTTATTGTGGTTACCGTCTTACCTACACCACCCTTTTGGTTACAAATTGCAATAACTTTTCCCATCGTTTATTCCCTCCTCGATTAGAATAAATGTGAATAATTTATATCTAACTTCTGGTGCCAGTGGCCCCAGAAGTTGTTTCCTGATTTCCATTTAACTTCTGGTGCCACTGGCACCAGAAGTTTGATGACCAATCATTTTTTCAGCTGGTATCCGCTTTTTCCTTGGGCGATTATATGGAGATAATCTTTTTCCGGTAGAAAGTGCTGTCGTGAATTCCAACGTTCCACTCAATCTTTTTATTCCCAGTATCTTTACAAGTTTCTCGTATTCTTGCTGATCACTCAACTTAAGCTGAGCTAACAGTTTCAGTCTTTTGTTATTTAATTTGTTATGATTTTGCCTTGCTACCTTATCGCCGGCATGATCAATAAGATGAATCTTAATTGATTCCATCTGCTTACTAATATTGACAATTTGAAACGAAAGACTGTTAATATCACCTAGGCTTTGTTTTGTAAGTCTGTTTATATCCTTATTTGAAAGATTAACAAGCTTTGTATCAACTTCATGTTTTTGAGTTGAATCCTGAGCTTTCATAATCTGCTTTGTTGTTGAATGAATCTTAACTTTCTTTGTCCTTATCTCTTCCATGTATTCTCCTTAAATAATTAAAAGGACCTGCTTAGAATAAATTTCTAAACAAGTCCTAAAACTCTTTATATATTTACTTTTTCTCATACCTCATAAAATTGAACACATACCTTTTAAGTTTGTGTTCACGAT
>Ga0256407_10001610_pt1 | contig 46410 bp, 20 predicted proteins | sample RumenRJG_04DNA_FD_193489 | JGI IMG/M metagenome (GOLD analysis project Ga0256407, IMG submission 193489) | Bovine rumen microbial communities from Lethbridge, Alberta, Canada - RJG_04 | ecosystem: Host-associated > Mammals > Digestive system > Stomach > Rumen | place: Canada: Alberta...
TAAATACATTTTAAATACTTTAGGATTTTTATTTTCTTTTACTTCTATTAACATTTTATTTAAAACTGATGCATATACTTTTATTCTAAAATGACTAAATTTTTCTGCTGTTAATTTTCTAAAATTTGCAAATTCTTTTTTTAAAGGTTTTTGCTCTTCTTTTAATTTTTGTTTTTCTTCTTCAGTTAATCCTTTCATTTTTTGTTTTAATATTGGTAAAAATTTTTCTGTATTTATTTGAATTGAAACATCGAAATCATTATTATATACTTTTACATTTTCTTCAATTTTATAATCTTTAAATTCTTCTTGTAAAAATTCTTTTCCTGAATAATTAAAAATTTCTTTAAATCCTGGTGCTTTAAAAGCCATACAAATTTTATTTTCCATGTAGTAAATAATATATTGAAAACAACCAAATTCTCTTAAATTTTTTATATTTGGTTCTTTTAATGCTCCATATACTACTTGATATATTGTTTCATTCTTTTCAGGTATGGATAACATTATTCTAATATAAAATTATTTTTTTATATTTTAGATTTTATTTTTTATGTTAATTTAAAAAATTAACTAATTGATATTTATTTATTATTTAATACTTTATTCAATATTCAAAATTGGCAATAAATATTTTAAAAATGTAATATAATTCTTTAATTCAAATTTTTTTTTAAATAATTTACAACTTTCACATAAATTCATTTTTCCATATTATTCTTAATTCTGTTTATAAATTAGAATATAAATAAACAAAATAAATTATTTTTATTTACAAATTATAAATATGAAATAAATCACTTCAATAATAACTTTAAATTTCAAAACTTTAATAATTTCCAATTTGATATTTATGAACAATCCTATTACTAGGAGATATATTTGGTAATATCAATGGAATAGTACTAATACTTTTTCTTTTAACTTCAGTTTCAATAATGTGATTATAATTATTATTAATAATAACTTTTGGTAAAACTTGAGATTTTCTTGATCTATTTTTTGCTTCAATACTTCTACTTTTTTCATTTTTTTCTTCCATTTTTGAAAATGATGTTAAAGTATCTTGTTTTATATTTTTATTTCTAATTTGATTTGAATTAGGTACTGATTCTTTTAAAAGTATTTTATCTATTTTTTTATTCATAAATAAAGGAAATTTTGAAATTTTTTTTTTTTGATTATCAATTGTTAAAGATTGTTTGAATTGTTTTTTCATTATTCTTGATTTAGGATTATCTAATTTAATATCTTTTTTTATTTTTTTTTTAGTTAAAGATATTTTATTATTAAAATCATCATTTTTATTTAAAATTGATATAATAGAATTCCTTTGAAAAATACTTATTCTTTTAATTGAATGTCTTACAAAAAAATCATTTTCAACATCTAAACCTCTTTCTTTAATTTTATTATTTTTTTCCCTAACAATTTTATTATAATAATTAACTTTATTAACATAATTATCATTCATTTTAAAAAGGAAATCAACTTTCTTTTTATTATTTTTACCAAAAGTATTTTTAATATCATTAATTTTACAAAAATTTAAAAAAACACATATAAGTAATAAATCTTTCGAATTTTTTAAATTATTTCTTCTTGATAAAATTTCATTAAAAGTTTTAGGAATTTCATCATTTTTATTTCTAGTAATCCAAGGATGTCTCATAGCTTTTTCAGCAGTATATCTCCAATCAGGATTAATTTCTAATAATTTCCTAATTAAATGATTAGCCATAAAAGAAACTTTATTATAAAATTTAAAAATTCCTTTTTTTATTTTTTGTGCTAATTCTTTCCTTAAATCACCTTTCATATAAAAAGGATGTTTCCCATTATTTAATAACATAAATAAAATAATACCTAAAGCCCAAACATCAACAGTTTGAGAATAGGATTTTTTTTCTATTTGTTCAGGTGCCATATAAAGGAAAGTTCCACAATAATCATTTGTTGATATATTATCAAAGTGTTGTGCACTTAATCCAAAATCTATTAATTTAATACTATTTAAATCATTTTCTTTAGCAAACATTATATTTTCTGGTTTAATATCTCTATGACATATTTGTTGATGATGTAAATATTCTACTGCTGAAAATAATTTATTCATTATTATACTTGCTTTTTCTTCAGTTATTTTATCTATGTTATTTTTAATCCATGTACTTAATGTTCCATATGGTAAAAATTCCATTAAAATATATAATTTTGAATTTGTTTCATTAAAACCAAAAAATTTTACTATGTTTACATGATTTAATTGTTTTAATATTGTTATTTCTTCTTTCATTTTGTGAATTAAATTTGAAGTTGAACCTGATTTGTTTATTACTTTTACTGCTAAATCTTTATTTGATATAATGTTTTTCATATGAATTACTGTTCCAAATGATCCATGAGCTATTTTTTCTATAAATTTTAAATTTTTATCAAAATTATATGAATCATCTTTTAGAAATTCATCTATGTGTATTTCCATATTTTTATTTTAATATGTTTTAAAATAGAAAATGTGAATTAAATTATAATTATTTTTTAAAAAATTTTAAAAAACTAAATTTTATTTATTTATTATCATCATATAAACCTTTTTTAAATATATTTTTCATTTTTTCTTTTTCTTTATTTTCCTTATTTTGTTTTCTTGAATCAATTAATTGTCTTAATGAGATGACTCCAGGATCATTAGAAGATTTCATTAATTCAATTAATTTATTATAATCTTCATTTGCTTTTTCAAATTCATCTAAATAAGCATATGCAGTTCCTCTATAATAATATGACTTCATATTATCTTTTGTTAAATTTATTACTTCATTTGCAACTTTTACTGTTTCTGCATAATTTTTTAATCTATTATTACAATTACATTGATTTAATAAAACTGAATATTTTAACATTTTCATTTCTGATGTTATATCTTTTTCATTTATTTTAATTATATATGAATCTGATTCTTTAAATTTTTCTATTGCTTTTTCAAATTCTTGTTTTTTGAAATATTCAACTCCTTCTTCTTTTAATTTTTTTGCCATTTCTTCTTTTTCATTTGTATCCATTTCATATATACTTTTTATTTTATCATAAAAATCTATTAATTCAATATGACAATTTAATTCTTTATTTTTTTCTTCTTTATTTTTTTCATCATTTATTAAATTAAATATATTTTCACAATTTTCTGAATTAATTGTTATATCTTTTGATTCACCTTTTTTCATTTTTAGTACTTCTTCTTCTATTTCTTTTAAAATTTTATTTGAACCAATAATAAATTTAAATGAATGTTTATTTTCTGTTGAATCTAATATAACTCCATCATTAGTGAATATTTTATAATTAATTTCTACTTCTTGTCCAACTTTTGGAGTAGTCATTTCTTAATTTTTAAATATAATTTAATTAAAAAAAGAATTATTTTTTTAATTATAATGAAAGGAATTCCAATCAAAAATTTTTCAAAAATAGAAGGTGAAAGGTATAAGAATAAATGTAATAAAAATAGAAATACAAGGAATAATGTTAATTTAAAAAAAGAGAGTAAATCAGAACAAAGTACACATTTTAATAGTACAAGAATTCCTATTCAAAATTATCTTAGTTATACTTTTAGAGCTTACCGTAATAATAATAAAAAAACTAAAATTGATTTTAAAAATTATATTTATGATTTAGATAATACAATAAAGATCAATTTTGATTTGATAAAACAAGTTTTATTGACTATTCAATTTAATAATAATATAAAAGAAAAAGTTGAAAAAATAATAAATTTATATAATAAGAGTAAAGAAATAAAAAATAAGAAAAATGAAATTAAAGGTAAAATTTTAGTACATAATCAAATACTTGAAGAAAATAAAAGAAGAAATGAAGAAAGTTTAGAATTATATTCTCGTGAATATAAAGAATTTTATAATGCTATTGAAAAAAAAGATTTAATTATTAAAAAATTACAAAAGAGATATGATGAAATTGAAGGTTACATTCAAAAAGAATCAAAATTTTTACCTAAATATAAAATGTTTAAAGAATTTGAAATTTTACCATTTATAATAGAAAATGAAAACTTAATATTAATAAAATTTGAATTAATTGATGATATAGATGATTTAAAATTAATTATTTCAAGTTCTTTAAAAGAAAATAATAATTTAAAAAAAAGAAATAATCAGTTATATAACAATGAAAATGATATAAAAGACAATAAATATGATGAATTAATTGAAATATATCAATGTAAATGCAATTATGAAAATAATAAGATAAAAAAATTAAAAAATTATTTATCTAAAATCAAAAATCTAGGTATTATAAATCCAATTAATAAAAAAAAATTTTATAAACCAAATTCAAATAATATTACTGAATATTTAAACACAGAAAAAACCTTAGTATCAATAATAAGTAATAATAATAAAGGTGATAATTATATAATTTCTAATTTAAGTAGAATGACTCAAAAAAGTAATAAAGGTTGGGATATTTCTTATATTGAAAAAAAAGATGATATATAAATTAATAAAAATATAATAATATATTATATTATTTAATTATATGTATAAAATATAAGTTTAATAATTATTGAAATATGGAAGAGTATTATATGAATTCTCCTGATCATAATAATTATCATGAAATTAATCAAATCCATGATTTTTATCATGAATTTAAAGAATTAATTAATAATGAAAAGAATGAAAATAAAGATAATACAGACAATGAAAATAATATAAATAATAATAATTATGGTATTTTTGAAGGAAAAGAAGATGTTTTTCTAAAAAATAGAAAAACATATGAATATAAGAAAATAAACTCAATAAGAGCAAAATTATTAAAAGTAATTGATAAAGAAGTTAATAAATATTCAAAACAAAAAACAATGATAAATTCACAAACTACCCCAAATTACATAAAATCATTTTTTAATGATTATAGAATAAATTTAAAAACAAAACAAATTAAATCATCAATGGAATCAGGAGTATCATTCGATTCAACAAATGTAAATCCGTATATAAAAAAATTAATTGATTTAGATTTACATCCTTATATTTATAAATTTAATCATCATTATCATAAATTTAAAAAAAAGAAGAAAATGGTATTATCAAAACAATCAAAAAATTTTAGATTAGAATCAAATATTTATGATTCTTCACCAATATCTCTAATATCAGAAAATGAACAATCACCAAATCGTGAAAGACTTTTATATATTATTACTGGTAAAATTTCAAAAAAAAATTATTTTGATTATTTACATTCTTTATTTTATACTTTTCATAAAGATTTTTATTCAGGTAAATTTGTACCATTTCCAAAATATGCAAGTGGGAATTTAGTTAATTTTACTTCTCAAGTTAAAAATTTTAATCAAAATTTTAAAAGAAAATCATCACCTGAAATAATTAAAATTGTAAATATAAAAAATAATAATAATATTAATAATAATAATAATAATATTAATATTAGTGTTTATATTAGTAGTAATAAAAAAATAAAAAAATCAAGTTCAAATGATAATATTTTTACTTCTACAATTATACATTTAATTGAATGTGAACAAAAATAAAAAAAAAACCTTTTGAATTTTATAATTAAATTAATAAAATTCTTGTAAATCCAGTAATTGAAATTATATAATATTTAACATATTTATATTTAAAAATATATTTATTTAACTTTAAAAATAACATTAAATAAAATAATGTCAGAACCAATAACATCAATAGACTTATCAAATAAAGGCTTAACAGAATTACCAAAAGAAATACTTGATTATAAAGAAACATTAGAAATTTTAGATATATCAAATAATAATTTTACAGACTTAAATTCAGTAGCAATAATACTATCTCAATTTCAAAAATTAACAAATTTAAACATTGATTTAGAAAATGAAAATGATGCTTCTTTAATATTACAATCATTGAAATATTTAAAAGTTTTAAATGGACAAGCAACAGATGAAGAAGAAGAAGATAATAATAATAATGAAAATAATATTAATGAAGAAAATGATGAACCACTTCGTCAATCAGAATTAAATCAAAATGCTCAAAGTGATAATGAAAATGAGAATAAAAATAATGAAAATCAAATTGAAATTCCTGAAGTAAAAAATGCTTCCTTACAATCTGAAATTAATAATTTTAATGAAATTGTTTCTAATATTAAAACATTTTATGAAAAACAACCTGATGAAGTTAATAAATTTAGTGAAAATTTTCAAGATTTTTTAAAATCTAAAATTGATTATATTAATGAGATGATTAATAATAGTACTCCTAAATATTTATATGCTTTAAATGTTTATCAAAGTAAAATAGATATTTATTCTTTTTTAAATCAAAAAATACATTCTATATTAAAGGAATTAACAACATTAAATAAGTTTAATAATTCTAATTTAATTCTAGATTCTCTTGAAAAAATTGAAGAATATAGAAGTGAAAGTGAAAAGAATATAAATTCAATTGTTAATCAAATGAATAAAGGAATAAATGATTTAAATATAAATAAAAAAAATGATAAGATGGAATTATCAAAACAAATAAAGAATTTAACAAATGAATTAAATCAATTAAAAAAGAAAAATAAAGAATATGAAATATCAATAAAGACTTTACAAAATGAGAATAAAAGTTTAAATGAAAAAACTAAATTATTAAAAAAAGATAATGATAAATTATCAGGTAATTTATTTAGAAAAGCAAATAGAATGATAAGAACAGAAACAAATGGAAATAAAGAAAGTAATAATGAATTTTCCCCAGATACACAAAATAGTATTTTTGATTTAAAATCATTATTTGAAAATCCACATGAGAAAATTACATTATTATCAACAAATACAAGAATATTAGGAAAAAGTACTTTAATTGAAATGATTAATGACATTTATAAAACAAAAATAATAGATGATAAAAAAAATATGCAAAATAAAATCCCAAAATTTACTATGGAACAACATTTATTTAATTATCTTAAATCAAAATATGGATTAAAGAAATTAATTGTTGAATGGGCTATTAATATTTTAAATGGTATTAAATTATATTCTAAAGAAAATGCTGAAATATGCTTATTTGGTTTATTATTAAGAAATGAATTAGATGAAAATTATTGTATTCAAATATTATACAAAATAAAAGAAACAATTAAAAAATTAATTAAAGAAATTGTAAATAATAATAGTAAATATGCTCAAATTATTAATGAAAGTATTTATATGGATGAAACTTTATGGAAAACAATTGTAAATATGTTATATAAAGATGATCCAAAATTAATTGAACAATTAACACAAAAAATAGAAGATTTTATTGAAAGTAAAATAGAAAATGTTGAAATTTTAATGCAAATTGGGAAAAAAATTATATTAAGTGATTTCTTTAATTTAATAATAATGTTTAATTTAAATATTAGAAAAAATTATTTAGCAAATTTAGTAGAAATTTTCAGAGAAGTTGATGAAGGAAGATATGGAATAATTACAGGAGAAGGTTTTGTTGAAATTATTCAAAGGACTAATCTTTATAATCAAGATGATATTGAGTCAAAAGTACAAAAATTATTAGAAATAGTTGATAAAAATGAATATAATCATATTAGATTTACTGATGTTGTTGATGCTTTTGATAAAGAAATGGTTGAAGATGAAAATGGAAAAAAAATAAAAGCTCTTGATAAAATTGCATTAACCAAATAAAAAAATTTCCTTTTTAATTTTATATCTTTTATTTAATAAATTAAAAAAATAAAATTGTAACATTAACTTAAAAAAAAAAAAGGTGTTAAAAAGAAAAAAATAAATTTCTTTATTATATTTAAAAAAACAAAAATAAATAATATGTAAAAAAGCAAAAATCAACAACAAAAGATAAAAAAATCATTTAAAGATCTTCTTTAGTTTTATCATCTTTCTTTTCATCTTTCTTTTCTTCTTTCTTTTCTTCTTTCTTTTCTTCTTTTTTCTCATCTTTCTTTTCATCTTTTTTTTCTTCAGTTTCTCCATCTACTTCAACATTAAAAGTAGCATGATCTTTAATAAACTTAACCATATCATCAACACTTCTATCACCATTATAATCAATAGCTTTTTCTTTTTTTCCACCAGGCCAGAATTTCAAAGTAGGAAAACCAGTAATTTGAACTTCTTCAACTTCATTTGCAGTAGAATCAATTTCAGCAATTAATAATTTTCTATTTTTTTTTAATTTTTTAGCTAAATCAATATATTTTGGTGAAAGAGCTTTGCAATGACCACACCAAGGAGCATAAAATTTAACAAAAACATCATTATCACTATCGATAACATGTTTTTTAAATGATTTACCTACTAATTTAAATACTGGACCATTATTTATTTTTGGTTCATCTTCTGATTTTAAAAATGGTTTTAATTTCCCTTCTTCCCATTCTTTTACAAATTTAATTACATTTTCTTCTGTAATTGGACCTTCCATATTATATTTTTTTAAATCAACTCTTGTATCTGCAATTTTCACACATGGAATTTCTTTTTCATTTACTCCAATATATTCAGCTAATCTACTTTCTAAACCATCTTTTACTCCACTTATTACTATTTGTACTTTATCTGAAACTTTATCTGCAATTTTAGTAAATAATTTATTTAATTCTGGGAATTTTTCACTATTTCTATCAACATATAAGAAAAGACCTGGTTGATTTTTACCAAAAATTAATTGAGCTGCTCTATCATCAAATTTCATTACTTTAGGTGAACCATGTTTAGTAATAAAATCATTTATTTTTTTCTCATTTAAATCACCACTTAATTCATTTTTTCCTTCATCGAATTTTTTAAATAAAACAACAGTTCCTTCTTTAACATTATATTTACTTAAAATATCAGAACTATCTGCAGTACCAAAAACATGTTCTTCATCATATCTTGCTACTTTAGAATATTCTTCAATATCTTTAGAATCTTTACCAAAATATACTAAAGCGACTTCATTTTCTTGAATGAATTTTTCAACATCTTCAACTGTATTTAATTTCATTGTTGGTGGTCCTGTTTTTTTTCTCATCCAATTAACAACATCTTTTTCAGTTCTTCCTCCATTATATTCAATAGCATCTCCTTTAATGAAAAGTTTTGTTGTTGGGAAACCTTGGATTTTATATTTTTCTGCCATTTTTTTATTTACTGTGGCATCTAATTTTGCTAACATTAAATTTTCTTTTTTTAATGTTACTGCTGCTTTTGCATATTCAGGATGGAATTTTTTACAGTGACCACACCATGGAGCGTAAAATAATACCATTAAATTATCATATTTTTTTAAAGCATCGTCAAATGTGTCATCTGTAAGGACCATTACGTCATTGTCTACTGGGAAGTCGTCAACACATAATGTGAATGATAGTAAGAGAAGAGATATTAATGCTATTGCTTTCATTTTTAGTTTTTTTAAATAGTTTTTTAGTTTTTTTTTTTGGATATATACTTTTTTTTTGAGGTTTATTTATTTTTTTTTTATTTACACGTCAAGAAAAAAATAATTTTTTTATTAATATTTTTTTTGTTTTTAAATTTTTTCATTTTTTTTAATTTAAAAAAAAATAATTATTATTTATTTAAAAATTTAAAAAATAATTAAAAATATATCAAAAAAATAAAAATTAAAATTAAAAATTAATAATGGATTACCTAAATAAATTCGGTAATATGTTAAATAAAGGAGTAAATGTAGTAAAACAACAAATCCAAAAAGTAAATCAAACAACAACAAATACATATATGAACCAAGGAACATATACAACACAAGAATCTTCAAATCAAAATCAAAGTTTAGGTCTTCAGAAAGATAAACCACAATCATCTTCATCAATGAGTGCATTTTTAAATTCTTCTCCTTCAAATTCTAATAATACTTTAAATCCTTATCCAACAAAATTTAATAAACCTGCAAATCCAGATCAAAATTTTTTAAAAGATTTTAAATTAATATATAATGAAACTAGAATTGATTGGGATAATTGTATTATTAAAATAGATGAAAATGAATTTCAATGTAAATTATTAGTTACAGCTTTTAGATTGTATTTAATACCTAATTTCATTACTAAAAAAGAATATCAAAATCTTTTCCCAAATGATTTTTTTTCTTTACCTCTTCATCAAATAGAATCAGTAGAAAAAATTTTAGATAAATTTAAATCATTTCAATACACAATTCAAATAACAATGAAAGATCAAAGGATATTTCAATTAATATTTAATTTAGGACAAAATGAATCATTATTAGGAATATTAATAAATTTAATATCAAATAGAGAAATGGCAACATATTCATCTTTTGCAGTTAAATACAATGATAATAATCCAATATATAATTTACCAAATATAATAAATGGTTGGACAATATATAATCCTCAAAAAGAATTTGCTCGTCAAGGTTTAGTTAATTTAAAATCAGAAGGTCAAAATTTATTATTAAGAACAACAACATTAAATGAAAATTACACTTTATGTGAATCATACCCAAAATTTTTAATAGTCCCTGGAAAATTATCAGATCCTTATTTAAAAGCTTCTGCTGCTTTTAGAACAAAAAATAGAGTACCAACATTATCTTATTTTCATAATAATAATAGAGGAAGTATATGGAGATCATCTCAAACAAAAGTTGGTTTAACTAATCAAAGAAATGAATATGATGAAGAATTATTACATTGTATGAAAAAAATAAGTTTAAATGAGAGAATTTGTATATTTGATGCAAGACCTTATTTATCTGCTTATGCTAATAAATTAAAAGGAGCTGGATTTGAAAATGTTGATAATTATCCAGGTGCAGAAATTCATTTTTGTCAAATTGAAAATATTCATACTGCTAGAAATGCTTTAAATAAAATATATTCTTTATTAAAAAATCCAAAATTTTCAGAAAATAATAAATTTTATTCTAATTTTGAAAGTTCTGGTTGGATTGATTTTATATTTATGTTAATTAAAGGTTCTATTCAAATAGCTCAAAGTGTTAAAGAAGGAAATACAGTATTAATTCATTGTAGTGATGGTTGGGATAGGGCAAGTCAATTAACTGCTTTTTCACAATTTTTAATTGATCCATTTTACAAAACTATTTTAGGTTATATTACTTTAATTGAAAAAGACTTTTTATCTTTTGGTCATCAATTCAGAGCTAGAAATGGTTATTATTCAAAAACTGAATATAATGAAAATCAAAATTCTCCTATTTTATTACAATTCTTAGATGCAACTCATCAATTTTTAGTACAGTATCCTATGTATTTTGAATTTAATATGGATTTTTTAATTTTTATTGCTAATAATATTAATAGTGGATTATATGGTACTTTTTTATATAATAATGATAAAGAAAGAGAAATGAAAAATGCTAAAGAGAAAACTATGAGTATTTGGACTGAGATTTTAAAAGATATTAATAAATATAAAAATCCTTTTTATGAAAAAAAAACTTTTAATGATTATTTCTTAACTCCTCCTTTTAGTATTCATCAAATTAGATTTTGGGAAGAATTCTTTATGCAAAATACACAATTGAGTCTTACTTTAAGTTTTGATAGTTTAGTTAATAAATATCATAAAAATTTCTTTAATGTTTTTGGGACTAATAAACAACAAAAAAAAATTATGTCTACTTTTATGTTAATGAATAGAGAAAAAATTGATTATGAAAAGGAGATAAGTAAAAAAAATATTCAAATTGATAATTTAAAAAAAGCTTTAGAATTAATTATGATTAAAAATAATCCTTCAAAAGAAATTATGGATTTATTAAATGAAAATAATCTTCTTAAAAAAATTGGAGATGAATTTGGAGGAAAGTTTAAATTAGATGAAACAAATATAAAATATGAATTTAAAAAAAATGTTAATATGTTTGACGGATTAAAATCTTCTTCCACTGAAAAAAAAGATGAAAATATTAAAAAAAATGATACAATTGAAGAAAATGAAGTTAAAAACAAAGAAATAGAATTTTATCAAAATAATAATCAGGATACAACTCAAGAAACTAATTTAGATAATGAACAAAAAATTATTGATACAAATTTAAATAATAATGAAAATTACAATCAAGAAAAAAATTATAATAATAAAGAAAATAATACTCAAGATATAAATTTAAATAATAATGATAATAATAATAATGAAAATATAAATCAAGATACAAATTTAAATAATAATGAGAATAATAATGAAACTATAAATCAAAATATAATAATAGAAGATGAAGAAAAATTAGATTAAATAAAAGATATTAAAATAATAGAATAAATAAAAATAGCAAATAATTTATACAAAAATATATTAATTTAATTGTAATGTAAAATTAATCTAAAATTTTTTTCATTTTTTCAAAAACATCCTGTAGTAAGTTTAAAATAGAAATAGCATATTTATTAATTTTATTAACATTATTACATCTTTCATTTATTTCAATAAATTCCATATATTCCATTTTTTTATTTAATTCTTTTTTAATTTCATTTTTTAAAGAATTAATTTTTTCATTTTTTTCATAATGAAAATTAATATTATTAATTTCATTATTATATTCCTTAATTTTTTCATTATATGATTTCATCAAAAATTTACCTTTCATAAATAAATCATCACCTTATGATCTTTCTTCAAGAACAAATTTTAATTTATCAATTAACATTACAGCATATGCATTTCTAGTCAAAATAAAATTCAGAATCTTTTTCATTTACTTTTGAAATTAAGTTTGATAATTCTGTTTTATTTTCATTTTTTCTTCTTCTAAATCTTTATACTGATAATATGATTGTAAAGTAAAAAGAAGATTAAAATAAAATTTTTTATCTTCTTCATTATCATATTTTTCATTAAATTTGTTTTCATTAAAATCAATTATTATTAATTCTTTTTTATTTATTGGTTCTGTTATTTGAATAATAAAATTTATTGTTTTTTCTTTAATTGCTAATTATTTAATATTTTATTATTGCATTTATTATTTAAATCAAATGTATCATTAATTGAACATGTTTTAAAAGTATTATTAAATTTATTTTCTATTTGATTTAAATTTAACTTTAAATTATTTTGAAAAATCTCTATTTTTCCATGAGTTTTTGCTATATCTGATATATTTCTTAAATTTTTATATATTAATTCTAAAAATGATAATTCTTTTATATGTTCTTCCATATCATTTATTTTATATTCCTCATTATTTGTATTATTTTATTGAATTTGATTTTTTAAATTCAAACAAATAACAAATGTAAAAACAAAAAGAAAAAACCAAATTTTATTTGAAAACATTTTATTTAATTATCATATTTATATTATATTAAGCGTTTTATTAATTTTTAATTTAAAAAAGTATATATTGATATTTAAAAATATAAAAAAAATAACAAAACAATTTTATAAAATTATTTTTGTTTCTTCTGATGAATATTATATCCAATAAGAAAAACAATAGCCAAAATTATACAAATAACTCCAACAACAATATATGAAACAGCCAAAAAAGTATTTTTCCCTCCAAAAGCATTAACATTACTCAAAACAAAATGTTTCTGTCCACTAAAAGAAGCAACATCAAATTGATTATTGATATTTAATGTATATTCCCCAGGTTCCAAATCCTGATGAATCCTCCCCCAAAGTTTCCTAAAATTAGGTAATCCAGAAGGTCTCATCCAAACAATAAAATGTTCATCAGTCATATCAATCCATTGTTTATCCAAATCTCCATTTTTATATTTTAATTCTCTATCAGCTTTCCAAGCAATATCAGTACTATCAATTTTAATCTCATTATTATTTGGATCTTTTAATTTAAATGTATCTTTAAAGTAACTTTTAGCAATTAAACCACAAGGAACTGCAACATCATTTGGATTTAATGGCTTATGATTTACATTTTCTGTAACACCCATATCAGCATTTGTTATTACAGGATCACAGTCTCCACTATCTTTTATTGATTTTAATGATACTGATTTTCCTTTTAATTGATCATCACTTTTTGATTTTACATATCTTCTATGATTTTGATAGAAATTATTTACTTGATAATATACCATTACATCTTTCTCTATTTTTTTATCTATTGTTATTTTTGTATTACATTCACTATTTATTTTAGTACATTCTGTATCATAACGAACGCTTACTTCATGAATTTTATTTGAATATATTAAAATTATTATTCCAATTATTATGAAAATTATACCAAAGGATATAAAGGTTATTGTTGTACTTGTTATTGTCGGAACTGGACGCCATGCTGGGAGTTTTTGTTGTTTGAATTTAGAGGCTTTTAATCTTTCATATACTTCATCTTGATTTTCAGTACCTTCTTCTTCTGGACCTTGAGGCATTTTTTTTATTTTTTAGAAAATTAAATTTTTTAAAAAATTTATTTTTACATTATCATTAGTTAATTAATTATATATTTTTTTTAATCTGTAGAATTATTTTAATAATATATGAAAACAACATAAAAAAATTTAATTATTTATTAAAAATAATGTTTTATTTAATGATTAACATTTAAAATTAATTATTTTCCTTTGTATTTTAATAATAATTATTCATTTTATAATAGAGGAAATTCATCAAATAATCAAAAGAACATTATTTAAATATAAATATGAATATAATTAATATATTTTTATTTAATTAATATTTTAATACTAAATAATTATAATCTAATTTCTTGAATTTGTTCATAAAGATTAACATTTATAATTTATATCATTTAGAAAATTTCATAAATTATTTTTTTTTGATTTATTTTAAAAATAAATAATTTTTAAAATTTATTTTTGAGTTAAAAATAAATTTATCCAATATTATTACAAAGTAATTATAATGATTTAATCAATCAATGAGAGAAAAATTCAAATATTTGATTTTATTAATTATACTTTTAATTATCGATATGAGGATTGGGAATTGGGGCCAATCCCTATTGAAAAATAAAAACATTAAATGTAAATACATTAAGAATAAATATCATTTATATCAATATTTATTATCATAAAATTATATAAAAAAAGAAATATTTTTTAACACAAATTTTCAAAAGCAATCATATCAAATTATATATCAAATTAATAATCTAAAAAATAAAGATAGTAATTTATCAAATAATTTTATTTTTATTTTTCAAAAAATTATTTAAATATTATTAGTAAATAATTAAATTGAAAAACTAATATTTTTTTAAATAAAATTTATATCACAAAATACAAATTAAGGATGTCTAGTATGTAAATCAATTAAAGACTTTTTCAACATCCCAAAAACACTCATAAAAGTCAAAACAAGTGCTCCAAAAAAAACAATTAATCTAAACAACTTCCTAGAAAAATTATCAACATAATCTTTAGGCAAAGCAATAGAAATTAAGAAAAAATATAAAATATAACCTAAAAAAATAGTAAGAGGAAAAATAACTTTTAAATTTCCTCCATTATGATTTTTAAAAGTATTTTTTTTTGGTGAAATAGAACCTAAAAAATAATCATGACAGTCTTGATTATAACCATCCCAAAAATTATTAATATAAAATCTTTTAGAAGTTATATAACCATCTTGTAAATAACCAATTAAAGTTCTTTTCCCAGTTCTAACAAAATCACTTTTCATAGCTCCAGTACCAGAATAAGCTAAAGATAATGAATCACCATGATCAGCCCAAAGTAATTTAAAAGTATTTTCAAATACTGGTTTAAATTTTTGAAATGGCTCTCCATTTGGTCCTTCACTTAATTTTAATTCTTGTAACATTTTATGTAGATAATATCTTCCAAATACACTTTGAACTACATTTGTTCTATCTAAACAATCTACACAATTTGTTCTAAAAACTCCATTTTGAATTTTTAAAAATGTTATAAAGTTTTCTGAATGTAATATTTCGTCTATTTTATTTGAGGATATTGATAATGCTTTTGAATAATCAAATGTTATGTGAGTAAAGTTAAAGTTTTTTAAAGCTTCACTTACACTTTTCTTTTTCATTAATTTTGATAAGTTTTCATATTTCATGTTTTTACATTCATCATGAAAATCAAACCAAGTGTAAACTACTTTATTTTCATTGTCATTTTGATTATTATTATAATTTGTTGTATTGTAATATTGTACTACTTTGTCATAATATTGACCAATTGTATTTTGGTCTTTTTTCTTATCAATTAAATTAATAATACATACATTATTATAATTTTGGAGACATTCATTAATATGTAATTTAAAAACTTCTGCATTTGTATTTATATCATCTTTTGGTCTTATTAGAGGATTAAATTGGAAATTTGGTTCTTGTGTAAAAATAATTGGAATACTTCCTCTTATTTGTAAAAATGATAATATATGGGCTATTCCATTTTGTTCTCTATAAATTAATATTTCTTCTGTTTCTACAAAATTTGCTACATTACCATTTAAATCTGCTCCTCTTAATAAAAATCTCATTCCACTTCTTCTATCATCTTTTCTTCCTATTATTATAAATGATAAATCATCTTCATTATAATTTACTATTCTTGAATCAAAGTACCCATTTATTACTGGAAATATAAAATTTTCCATTCCTTTTGAATCAAATATTTTTGCTATTGAATAATTCCAAGCAAAATATGATATTGTATATGGGAAAATAAATGATGATGGAATTATTTTATTTTTTATTTGTTTTTCATACATTTTAAATGATACAGTTAAATCAAATGAGTCACTATAATATAAAGGATTTCTTAATAAGAAATCATCTAACATTTTTATATATTTTTTATCTTCTTCATTTATTATGTTTCCTTGATTTGGTATATATATAAACTTATTTATTTTAAAAACTTTTGAGTTTATAATTTTACTTACAAATGTTGTTTGACCTGCACATATTATATAACCAAATCTTACTGCTTCTATATAACCTAATACACTGAAAACTTCATATAATTTCATTACATCATTTGGAATAAAATTTTCAACATCTTTTGATACTCTTGTTGTTTTATTGAATGATATTATTTTTTTATCATTTTGGAAATAATAATAATCAAGATCATTATATATTTTTATTGGTTTTGGTAAAAGCATATCTGAATCCATCATTTAAAAAAATATAAATTAAAAATATTAATTTACTCATTAATTGTTATATATTTATAAATAGTTTATTATTAAATATATTTACATTTATAACTTAGTTATTTTATTTGGAAAATTGTATTTAAAATTTTCAAAGGATTATTAATATTATTTAAATCTATTTCCTTTTGTTGTTCCATTTTCCATGCATCAATTTTAATAACATTTAAAACTTTAATAAATGCACTTTTAATTTCTTCAATTTTAAATGAACTTTTGGAAACATTTGATTGATTTATAGGATCAATTATTGTAATTTTATCATTATTATTTGATTCATCAATTTTAATAAATGGTTCTTCTTTAGTTACATTTATTATATATTCTGTAAAATTAAATAAAGAATACCATTCAATGAAATAATAAAATTGTTTTCCTATTGAAACATCTTTTGAATATTTTTTTGATTTTATAAAAGCCAAAGTCATTAAAAAAAGAGAATAAGAAGACAAACCACCTAAATAATTTTTATTTAATTTAATTATTTTAAAATATCTTTTCATTAACAATACAATATCTTTAACATAAGGAAATTCAAAAATGGATTTTTTAACAAAATCAATTGTTTTATCAAAATTATTATTATAAAAATCACTTTCTTTAAAACTAATATCAAATTTTAATTTATTTAAATCATCATAATCTAAATAATCATCAACTTTATTAATATTTATTAATTTTGTAATATCAAATTGAAGTTTAATAACAGGAACACTTGCAGTTGTAATAGGTTTAATATAATCAAATTCTTGTTTATTTTGACATAATATTCCAATTAAATCTGATACAAAAGTATTTTGATTTTGAATTGGTTTATATTTTATTAAAATATCTATATCACTTCCTTCAATTGATAATTCTGTTTTGTATGAACCAAAATTTATTATTTCAATATTATAAAAATTTGTTAAATTATTTTTTAATATTTTATCTAATTTTTCTAAATATATTCCCTTAATTGGATTTAATTTTGAAATATTATTATTCACATTTGAATTATACATTTCTAATTCTAATGTTAATTTTGTTAAAAAATTTTCTGATGGAGTAAAGAAACAAATATTTTTGAATATATTAAAAGCAAGAATTTGAGATGTATAATAAGGATTGTAAAAATAATTGTAGTGATTATTATTCATATATATTATTTTATTATTTTTATAATTATTATTAGAATATTCTTCATTTGTTTCAACTGTTGAATTATCAGTTTGAGATGAATTTGATGTTAGATGATCTTTTTCTTTATTTATTTCTATTTCTTTTGTATTTTTATTTATTAGATTATGTTTTTCAATTTCATTCTCATTTTCTTTATCTTCTTTTTTGTTTTTCTTTGATTGCTGTGTTGGATACAAAAAAAATTCTTTTTTTTGCTTTTTATTTTTTATTTTTTTTTTCTTTTTATTATCCTCATTTTCATTATGAATAATATTTTCTGAATCAACATTAATAATATTTTTTTCTTGAATAATGTTTATTTCTTTTTCTTGAATAATGTTTGTTTCTTTTTCTTGAATAATGTTCTTTTCAATAATATTCATTTCTTTATCATCTTTTTTATTAATAATATTTATTAAATCATTTAAATTTTTATTATCATTTTTTTCATTATTTATATTATTAACTTTATTTTCATTATTTTTCTTTTTTTTCTTTTTATGTTTTTTCTTTTTCTTAATTTGATTGTTCATTTCTTCAATTAATTCATCTGCATTTTTATTTTGAAAAAGTTGAGCAAGATAATTAAAAGTAGAAGCATAAAGAGGACGATTAAATGATGCAACATCTTCAGAACTTACAAAACATATGTTATATAATAATTCTGAAATACTATTTTTAAACCAATCATCCATTTTTTTAATTACTAAATATATCATTCTATCTGTTATTGATTCTAAAATTATATTATTTGTATGATTTATTAAACCAAATATATCATACTTCATTTTTCGTTGGAAATGAAATTCTGATAATAATAAAGGATTTTCTTGAACTCTTTTTTTCATTTGGAAATTATTAATTGTAGAATAAAAAGATTCATTGTCTTTAAATTCTTGAGTCAAAAAATTTTCTAATTTTAAATTTAATTCTTCTATTTCATTTATTTTTTCCATTAATTTATTATCATATATTTTCTTAGAATAATAATAATATTCATAATTTAATAAAATATTCTGTTCAATATAACCAACAATAATTTCAAATATAGTGAAATTTTGTCTGTTTCTTAACCAAATAGGGAATTTAAAATTATATAATTTATAATTTTGATTATAATCTGGTTCAATTGAACTTTTAAGAAAATTATTATCAGAATATAAATCAAAATATTTTTTAAAAACATCAACTTTAGATAATAAATGCTTACTAATTGTAATAGTATCATTTGGTTCTTCATAATTAAAAAATTTAATATTATTTAAAAAATATTTATTATATTTATCTGATATTTTATTTTCATAACAGACTATATTTCTAAAATAATATGTAAAAAAATTTATATCACTCCCTTTTGGTTGATCAAAATAAGAGTTTGAAAATTCATTCCCATCATAATAATAATTACTTGATGGTATTTCTTTTTCGTAAAAAAATTTTTTAAATTCACCAAGTGGAATTAAAGTTGTAGAATTTTCATATTCATATACAATTATTAATTGATTTATTAAAGTTGCTAACCATTTATTATGAATTGAACATATTGATATTTTTTCATTTAATGATAAATTTGAAAACCATTCAAATATTATTTTACTATTTTCAACACTTGGTAATGTTACTAATGATTCAAAATCATATTGTTTTTGTGTTGAATTTTTTTTTAAAGTATTCCTTTTTTTATCTATATATTTTGCTATATTTTGATAATATTGAATTGATTTATTTGAAATTATTCCATTATTTGATGAAAGTACACATATTGGAATACTCATATATATTAATTTATTTTAGTTATTTTTAAATAAATTGATTTAAAAATTAAATAAAAAAAATTAAAAAAAATTACTATAAAAAATTCAAATAATTTATTTTAATCCAAATAAAAAAATTTATTTAATCCCCTTTACAAAGTAACAAACAAGTACCTTTTTTAATCCAATAAGACAAAATTTCTTCATTACTTTTATCAACACCTTCCTTATCTTTTTCTCTAACAATATTCAAAGTAATATCCATAATATAACTACCTCTACCTAAATAATCTCCTCTAATAGGAATATAATATAATGGGAAGTTTCTAGTAATTTCAACAGCAACTTCTCCAGCCAAAGCATTAGTACCGAAATTAGGTAATCTTTCCTCACTTGCAGTAGGTGTAATAACAATATTAGGTAAATCACATGTTAATTCTTGAATTCCTTCTTCTCTCATTCCTAAATTCTTTTTATCCCAGAATCCACCTTCAATATTAATTCCATGAATAATATATCCATTTGTATTTTTACTACTTTTTTCATCACCAACTTCATTAAGAACTTTAAATTGTAATGTTACATTATTATATGATACTTTATTCATTAATGAGAATCTTTGTTTAATTGCTGTAATGAATGCTGTTGGATTTGTAAAGTAACCTAATGTATATGTTGGAGTATATAATCCATTTAATATCCAACTTCTGAAGAATTCTACTCTTTTGAATAAGTCTTCTAAGAAATGAATGAAGGATTTTGTACTTATATACATACATAACCATGGGATTGGTATTTTGTCTTCGCTTATTGCTTGGATTGAATCTGCTATTTGAGTTGTTAATGTTATATGACCTTTTAATGCTTTTTCAAAATTATCTAAATCAGTTTGGATAATTTGAATTAATTTATTGTATTTTTCAGCTTCTTGATATAAAAGAATATTAACTGGATTGTAACTTTTAGTCTTTTCTCCTGTTGCACCTGAACTAGCATCATTATCATACATTTCGAATTTTTTCTTATCTGCTTCTAATGGTTTTGGTATTTTTGTTCTAGCAGTTTTTATTTTATTCAATACAAGATCATCAACACTTCTTAACTCAGCACTTGCAACTACATCATTATTTAATATTCTTATATTATCTAATAATTCTAAATTATCATGTATTTGACTTGAAATTTCAGCATTGAAATGTAAACCGAATACTTCTGGTGTTTCTTCTCTTAATTTTTTTGCTTCATCTCTAAAGAAACACATTCTTAAATAAAAATCACTCTTATTTGAATTAGAACTATCACTTGTAATTGTATTTTTGTATTTTTCAAATAAACTATCATCAAGTAATGGATAAAAGATATCAGGTGATGATGATAAATTATAATTTTTATCAATTATTAAATTAGCATTGAAGAAATGTTCAGCATAACATTGTAATAATTCTAAATCTTTAGGATTGGTAAATCTTGAACCATAATTAATGCAAATTAAATCTTGAATAGCTTTCCATGGGAAATCTGTTGGATTAATATATCTCTTACAATAAGTTCTAAGAATATCAAATGCGATTTTGAAATCAGAATTATTAAAATCATATGATTTAGTCCAACCATATCCTTTAAACTTTCTTCTTTCAATAAGTAATGAATGGAACATAGCAAGTGAATAAACTAATTTAGCCAAAACAGATGCACGATTATCATTTTTCTCATATTTATTAATAGGTCCAGAATTAGCTTCATTTGCAGCTTCTTTACTTAATTCTTCAAATAATAAACTCATATTATTTCCAATTCCATTGGGTGGTTCAAATGTAATTTTATTACATCTTTGTAATAAAGAAATAGGATAATCAGGATGTGGATTAGTTGAAATAATAATTTTGAAATTAGGATGTGGATTACTTAATTTAATATCATCCATTGTTTTTTCAAATAATGGGATTCCTTGTAAAGTTAAATGTGTATTTGCAATATAAACCCATCCTCCTACTTTTGCCATATCAAGTAATAAACTATGTGTTAATGGCCATTGATCTTGATTTAATGTTGCTACTACACATCTTGGTTTTATTTCTTTTTCATCTTCTTTTTCTTTTTCATTTTTTAATCTTTCTTTTTCTTTTTGTCTTTCTCTTTCTTTTTCCTTTTCTCTTCTTTTCTTCTCTTTAGGATCTCTTGGTGTATCTTCTTCTTCTTCTTCTTCTTTTTTAGCTTTTTCTTTTTCATCTTTTGGTTTTAATTCTTCCCATAATTGAATAATATTATCAGCAGGGTCAACACCACCACCATGAACAATTAATAAAGGAATATCAGGGGTAACTTCATGAGTAATAATTTCTGATAAATTTGCACCTTGTTCTTTTAAATCAACATCTAAATTCTTATAAATAAAATCTTTAATTCCATCTGAAATTTTATCAGGTCTTAATGCTTTAATAAATAATAATTTTCTTATATTTGTTGATCCTTTACATTTATTTTCCCATTCAACTGGTAATTCTTCAATTTCTTTATTTTGATACCATTTATGCCAATCTGATGAGTTATGACTTATTGATGCTACTATACCTTTTAAATCTGGAATCTTTTCTAATGATATTAAGAAGTTCCATGCATTTTGGTCATTAATCCATATTGGTTTTATCATTTTTTCATCTGCATTATCATATGTGTTATTAAGTAACATTGAAAATTCTTGCATATTGAAGAAATCATACATTGGAATATTTCCTTTTTGTTTTGGTGCTTTATTTAAATCATCTTCTTCTTCTTCATGACCTCCTTTATTTGGTTGTAAATATTTTGTCATTCCTTTCTTTTCAAATTCTTTTCTTTGTTCTTCATCATTACTAAATATTGTAGCTAAACATAATTGAAGTGAAAATAGTAATTTATGTTTTTCAAATAAGCATTGATTAGCATAATTAATAACTCTTTGTAAATGAATCTTTTCAATTGCTTTAATACGATCTTCAGAACTATCAATACCACCACCATTTCTAGGATCAGTTGAAATTTTAACACTCTTTTCAAATAATGAAATATAATGTTTCAATGAAAATTCATACATATTATTAATTAAATTCATTTGATATAAAACAAAGAAATATTTTGAAACTTTTCTTGCTAATGAACGATATTCTTCACGAGATGCATTAATTTTTTCAATTTCTTGAGATGTATTTGCAATTAATTCTTGATTTTGTGCACTTTTTTGTGTAGAATTTTCTAGATCTTTAATAAGTAAATCATCATCTAAATAATTATCACCTGCATTATTTAATTTCATTAAAGTATTTTCTTCATATTTATCCAAATCTCTTTGTGTATCAAACATAATTTTAATATTTTTCCTAATTTGACTTTCAGTTTCTTCTCTTTCAATCCTAACAACAGCAGATAAAATCTGTTCTTCAAGACCTTTATCATTAACTAAGAAATTGATAATATTAGTAGAAGTAGAAACTTCAGGGAAAAATTTAGGATTAGGAACTTTAGTTCTTAAATATAAAGTAACTTTATTTTTATCAATACTCTTCAAAAATTCTTCTAAATCAGGAGGTAAGAAATCACCAATATTATTAATTATAATAGTTTTACCCTTACCAATATTTTCTCTTATATGAACTAAATAAGCATGCATTTGTGGTGTAACTTCAAAATATTTTCTTTCTTTATTAACAACAACAGGGGCTTTCTTATTAAGAGGTTGAGGATGATGTTTATCTTTCTCTTCTTCTTTCTTCTCATCACCTTCATCAGATAACATTCTCTTAATCCAATCAATAGCTTGATCTTGTGGATCAATAATTAAAGAAGGAGCTAATGAATATTTCATAATAATAGCATTTTCAACAAAAGTAACATCATCTGGTAAACCACATATTTTCCAATTTTGAATTTCATTTGCATTTGAAATGAAGTTTAAGAAATCAAATTTAGGATTAAATTCAATTCCTTTTTTAGTTAATAAATCATTCCATTCATCTCTTAAAACTTTTCTATATTTTGCAGGGAATACACCAAAGTAAGTTAAATAACCTGATGCAATGATAATATCACCTACAATATTTTTAAGTAATTCTTGATTTTTTTTAAGTGATTCATTCCATCTTTCTTCTTCTTTTGCAAATGCACTTGCTAATGATGAAGCTCTTATTAATTTTGCTTTAATCATTTCACTATCATGTTTAATTTTTGCTAAATTTTCTTTACCTTCATTTAATTGTCTTTGTAAATCTGCAATTTCCTTTTTAATAGCTTCTAATTGTTTTTCAAGTTCAGCTAATTTTTCTAAACTTTCTTTAACTTTCTTATTAGCTTCTTCGAAATTTTTTCTCTTAACATCAGCAACCCATTTTGCTTTAAAGTACTTTTCAACATTTTGAATATACATTGCTAAATCAGGCATTAATTCAGATTGATTTTTTAAAACTGCTAAATCGAAATTTCTAGAATATTTTTGAATTGTTGGGAAATTACCTTTTTCTGTAACTGGAAGATTTTCTACTTCTTGAATTTGATTAAAGTCTAATGTTTGTAAATATGATTTGACAGCATCCCATGTTTGTGGTTTATTAAATATTGCCATTAATGCATAAAATACTTCTTTTGTTTCTTTTGGTCTTTCTCCTGCTGCTTTAAATTCTGATAATTTTTTACGTGTAATTCTTTCTTGTGTTAATTTCTTTGCTTCTCTCATTGGGATTAATGCAGCTTCCATTTCTTTTTCACTTTCTCTTTGATTTCTTTCGAAAAATTCTTTATTTTTTGCATTTTTCTCTCTTTGGAATTTTACATCGTTTTCACTGTCCATTGCTTTCTTTTGTTTTTCTTGTATTTCTTCTAATAATTTCTCATTTTCTTTATTTTTTATTGCTTCTTCTTTACCTCTTTCTTCTAATTCATCTTTCATTTTTTCAATCATTAATTTACCAACTTGAATCTTTTGGATACCACTTCTATATTTATCTATATTTAAATTTATTAATTTGACTTTTTCTTTTAAGAATTTATTGAATGTTTTAATTAAAGTAATGAAATTTTGAGATGTGAAATAAGCTTCTCTTTTCATTTCTCTTTTCATCATTTCTATTACATTATTTGAAACTCCTAAATGCATTTGTGCAAATACATCACTAATTGAAAGTAACATTGAAATTCTTTTTTCTTTTTCTTCTTCATCAACATTAATTTCTTTATTTCCTTCTTCACCTTCTTCTCCTTCTTTATTCTCCTCTTCTTTAATTTCTTCTTTCTTTTCTTCTTCTTTAGATTCTTCTTCATCTTCTTTTTTAGTTTTTTTCTTAGGTTCATCATCATCAGTTTGAACAATAATATTTTCAATTTCAATATATTTATTAGCAACTTCTTTCAAAGCAGTTTCAGGCCAATCAGTAAAACATAAACAAGTAGTATGATCAAGAATAGAAGGATAAATTCTAACATATTCTCTTAATTTTTCACCTAAAGGTGAGAAAGTCATAAATATTCTTAAATTATCTTGTAAATTTCTTTTAAACATATTAATAAAAGCATCAAGAGTCATATTTGATAATTCTTCAGAACCTGAATTATTTTTCATATCTTCCCAATCTTGAGGTTGATATAAATTAGGGATCATACCTAAAGTAAGTAAATAATGAATATGTTCCATTATTAAATTACAAAACATATCTCTTTCTTTAACAACTAAATTAACTGGCTTATTTAATCCACCTGCTTCTTTAATTATTTTCTTAATGTGATCAGTCCATACACCTTCATTTGAATCACGTGCTCCACTAAATATTGATGTTTTAAATCCTGATAAATCACTTGCTATTTTAACATATGAAGTTCTACCTGATGATCCTAACCCTATTAATACTCCATGTCCACCTACATTTTTAAAGATTATTCTACGAAGATAAAATACATTATATATTGCTTCTTCAAAAAATACCATATCTTGATATTTGTGCATTGCTTCTATTTTTTGTAATATTAATTTTCTTAATTCATCAAATTCTGAAATTTCTTCAAATGGATTATATTTCTTTTCAATTATTCCTTGTTCATTTGGTTCTGTGAATGGATCAATGAATATACAATCTCTTTGGTCTTTCATTAAAGTATCATTATATGACATATTTAAATAAGTTTCAATTTGTTTTGAAAGGAAATCTTTGAAATGAGATTTATCTTCTTGATTTAAGAATCTATCACTGAAAGTTCTGAATGATTCATGAGTAAAGATTTTAACAAAATATTCCTTTGTAAAGTATGATTGACCAGTTTTTGAACTTTCCTTTACTTTACTAACAGCTTCGAAAACTTTTGTAATATCATGCATATTAAAAACATAATGACATTTACTAGGAGTTGGTTGATAATCTTGGAATGAAATAACAGTATTATATAAACCAATAGCTGCTAAAGCAAGAGTATCATTTAATTTTTTAACATCTTCACTTTGAGAATTTGATAAATAGAAAGCTAAAATTGTACTGAATATTTTCTTTTTAACTTGATCATCAGGAGTTTGATTACATATTGGAACGAATTTAGATATGAATCTTTGACTAATATTTGATTGTTCACCTTTATTTCTGATACATGTACTTGCAATTAAAAGCATTGATTTAATATTAGTATAATTATGAGTTTCTGTACTATACCAACCTTCTAATTCCATATATTGACGAAGCATTTCAATAATTGTTTTACCTCCAAATTGATCTTCTTTTGGTAAATTCAAATCATCAATATAACAAAATGATTTTTTATTTGATGGAGGATATAATTTATTATTTCTTCTTTCGAAATTAACTTCAACTAATTTTTGAAGAGTTCTTGCACTAATACCATATGATAAATTAACTGTAAATGGTTGATATTTAGTTAATTCTAAAGTATTATAAATCATTTGAATAATTTGACTTTTACCAGTAGCAACACCTCCTAAAATAAATGGATTTTGATTATATTTTAATAAATTCTGAATGATAATTTTATTTCTAGTAATATCAACAGTAGGAACAAAAATTTCATAATAAGCAGAATTTGCATTTGGAGTCCATGATTGTATCATTTTTTCATCCCAAGTACCCCAATCATCTTTATCAGGATTTACAAAGAAGTCAAATATCATTGTATTAGCTTGGAAGTTAGCACTATATTTTCTAATTAAACCATCAATTTTAACTCTACCTTGTTGATCTAATGGTCCACCAAGTGCCCACATTAAAGCAAAAACAAACATTCTTTCTGCTAATTCCCAATATTTTGTATTTTCTAATGCAGCAACATCTGTATCTTCTTCTTTTTCTTCTTGTTTCTCTTCACCTTCTTTATTTACTTCAGCTGTTGCATTTGGCTCCATTTGAGTTTGTTTCTTTTGTTCTTGATTAGTTGTACTATATGGATTAATTGATTCTAAATCATCAATGAAAGCATCAAAGATTTTAATTAAATTAATAATAATATGAATATCACTCATATTAACACCATAATTTAAATTCATTGATGGTAATTCTTCCATTATATTATAAACATATTTATCAAACCATTTAGCAATATATTCATACCAATCTTTATTATGTTTATGTTCATCTAACCATTTTCTTGCAACTGGGAACCAACCTAATTTTTCAGGTTCAAAGTAAATTAATCCAACTCTTGAAATAGTAGCAGGAGTAGCTTGTGTTAAATGTTCAGCTTCGAAAACTATTTTAATATCAGGTTTTAAATTAATACGGAAACCAGAAGGTAATGAAAGCATTCTAGTATCATCTAATAAAGTATTAAGAGATTCAATCCATAAAGTATCAACTGGTGCATCTAAAACTAACCATTTTATAACTCTTGTTGAGCCATCATCATATCTTGTATTTGAAATATCTTTTAAATGATATGGTAATAAACCATCATGATATTGACCATCACTTCCAATTTTACCATATAATTCATCTAATTCTATTGATTTTGGGAATATTGTTCTTATATCAATTTCACTGAAATCATTTGAAACATCTCCTTTTTGAATTTTAACTTTATTTAAACTTTGAAGTAATTTTAATGTTGTTGTTTTACCTGATAATGAACTACCTACAAGCATTAAACCATGTTTTAAAAGCATATTATTATGTAATTGAATTGTTTGATTAATTAGGAATGGACTTCCTGTTAATTTTTTCATATCTATAATTTGTTTAATTTCATTTCTTAATGATTCTTCTCTTTGTAATGCAGCTTGTTCAGTTTGTTCATTTATATTTACATCTCCTTGTAAACCATCATTAAATACAGATGAAAGTGCATTATCGAAAATTTCATCATCTCCAGCTACTAATTTTGGTTTTAATAATTCACAAATTGCCATTCTTAAATAGAAAGTTTCATCATGTCCTTGTAGTACTTTTAATGCAGATGTATGTTTTAAAATAGACATAATTGCTCTGAGTGAGAAATCATAATGTGGTTGAATACTTAATTGTTGTTCTAAGACATCAATAGAAACAATTAATAATTTTGCTAAATTATTAGCAATTTGTGCAGGACAACCATCAGCTAAGAATCTAATTTCACAAATTCTTTGTCTATCTGCAGCTTTCAAAGCAACAGGTCTGAATAATATTTTTAAATTTTCAGGTAATTCAGTTCTGAAAATATATTGTGGATTCATAGTTATGAAAATAGCAAGTGAATGATTAATTCTAACACCAGCATTACCTTTAAATGGAATAGCAACAGCTTTAGAACGTAAAGCATCAAAAATTTGAATTAATTGGATTCTAATAACAGAAAGTACTTCAATTTCAATTCTATTGAATTCATCAAAACAAACCCAAGCTCCAGTATTAATAACACCTAAGAATAAAGTAGCCATAGTATTATATGAATTTTTATTTGAACAATTGAATACAATAACATATTTTGCCATTGTTCTACTTAAGTCTTTAATTGTTTCTGTTTTACCTGTACCTGCTGGACCTTGTAAACTTCCTCCTCTAAAATAGAATATTGCTGTCATCATATTTAAGAAACATCTTTCTGTTACTGGAGTTATTACTAATCTTTCTTTATTTCCTATATATTCATAACCGTAATTTGCTTTATTTGATAATTGCTCAATTTGAACTATGAATTTATCTTCACCAATGTTTTTATTTCTATTTCTTTGGTACATATTTTGTGGCATTATATCTTTTTTATTAATAAAGTTAACTTTAAGTAATTTTTGCCATTCATAATTATCAGTTCCTCTTACATTTTCATTTTTTAAATTTGTTGTTAATTCATATAAATATTTCATAAGTAAAATGTAATTGTATAAAATTATCATATATTTAGGTCTTTTCTTTAATATATTCTTTTTCTTATCTAAATATGAAGCTGCTTTTGATACACATGAACCTAAGTAATTTAATTGAGCATCCCAATCAATATTTTTCTTTTCATTTTTAGATGCTTCAATTAATTCTCTTTCAATTCTAACTCTCCATGCATAATTTGTCATTGTTAATAAACATTGACCATTAAGTTTTAATTTCTTTTTAAGTAAAGATGCAATATCTGTATTATTATCTAATTCTAATTCAACAGTTTTTGGATTTGTAATATATTGTTTATATGCATTTGATAAAATTCCTTCTAATGTATTTATCATTGCTTTTTCCAAATCATTCATCCATGTTTCAACCATTGAAATAACTGTTACTGTAGAATTTAATGTAATTTTTTCACCATGAAGCATATTATCATAAATATTATTTATAATTGGTAAATCATCTTTTTTCTTTCCTGGAATAATTTTAATTCTTTCTATACCAGTGAATAATTTTGTAAGATGTGGATTAATAACTTTCATATCACTTGAATTACCCATTAATTCAAATAAATCATCATTTGATAAGAAATAAAATCTTTTAAATGTTTGTCTCTTTGTATCTAACAATGAATTCATTGATCTTTCAACATCAGAGAATCTATATAATAATTCATTTAATTCTTTTTCTAAACCTTCTTGTAAGAAACAATCTCTAACTAATTTCTTAATTTTAAAACGAGAACAAATTTCAATAAATTTATCATTATTAGTTTTATAAATTGCAATATCATTACCAGCTTGTTGATAAATATCATCTAAATCCTTACTGAAAATATTTTTTAAATAATTTCTCTTATCTTGTACTTGTTTAAGTAATTGATATAAATCACTAAATTTATTAAGATCAGTTTCTAAATTATCAATTTTTTCTTTAAAATCTTCATAATAAGGAGTAGATTTATATTCTGCAATTTTAGCTAAATGACTTTCTAAAGCGTCAACCCATGCTTTATTCTCAGGTAATAATCTAAAATCACCATCTTTATCTTTTTCCTTATCTCTAAATTCAAATTTAAGTTCTTTTTTCTTCCATTCATCCTTAATAGCTTCAAGTCCTCTATCTAATTTTTGTTGTTGTCTAGCATATTCAACTATACTTTCAATTTGTTCTCTGTACATTTCTAATTTTAATTCTATTATTTTTTCAAAGTTAAAATCAGTTGCTTTTGGTTCTAATTGATTCAATCCTAATAATATTTGAATTTTTTCCCAATGAGATGCTGAATTTTCACTCATTGCATCATCTCTTAATAAAACTAATACTTGAATTAATGCATTATATAAATCTAATTGTTCTTTCATTGTAATATATATTGGTTTCTTTGATAATTCTTTACATTCTGTCCTTAATGAGTTTTCAATCATTGCTCTATCTTTTTCCATTTGAGGTAAATTAAAATCATAAAATTGAGTTTCTCTCCATTCTTTAACTATTTCATTCATTTTACTTTTAATACCCCAAATTTTATTCAATTCTTTAATTTGATCTTTAACATCTAATAATGTTTTATTTGCTGTTGGTGTTTTATGGAATATATCATAGAATAAATTAATACCTTTATTAACACTTTTTTCTTCTTTTTCTAATAATTCAACTCTATCACTGAATTTTTTTAATATTTTCTGTGCTTCATATGTTTTCTCAATTTCTTCTTGTAATTTACATTCTAATTTATCAGGAATAACAGCTAAGAAATTTCTTTGCATTTCATCAATATCATCTAAGAATTTCTTTTCTTGTTCAGCTACTTGACTACTTAATTTATTTCTAGCATCATTTAATATTTTTTTAGCATCTTCTAATAATTGAGTATATTTATCTTTTCTCTTTTCTAAATTTTCAACTTCTTTAAATAAATCATCATTAGGTTTATTAACTTGATTAGTTCCAATAACTCTATTAACAACATCATTTGCTCCTGTAATTTTTTTAAATCTATCTTCTTTTTCTTGTTCAGCTTGTGCTAATTCATCCCAAAGCATTTTCCATTCATCTTGTGTTTCAGGTTCTCTTCTAAATTTAATTTCATGTTCATTAAATTCTTGATTAACTTTATTAATTAATTCCTCTTTTGTTTTTTCAGTAATATATTTTAAATCATAAGCAATTATTTCTTCGCATAATTCAATTAATTTATTTTTTACTTTTGTAGAATCAAATTGAATAAATAATTTAGTTACAATTGTAGGAGGAATTTCAGATGAGTCTGCATTTGATAAATCATCAGTTTTTAATCTATTAAGTGCCATAATATAATCATTTAAAGCACTAATTAGTAATTCACTATTACCATCTTGTAAAAATCCTTTAAAATCACCATTAATTTTTCTTTTATTTTCTTCCTCTTGTAAAATTTGTTGAAATGGTCTTAATTTAACATTCATTTGCCATGGTGTTAAAATAGATTTAAATAATTTATCTAATTGATTTGCTTTTAAATCATTATTAAATGTTTTTTTAGCATCTTCAGCTTTTGGGAAACGTGCTTTTTCTTTTTCTTCTTTTGTAGCATTTGCTAAGAAATTTGGAAGAACTTTACCACCTTTTTTATTATCTTTTTTACCTTTTTTACCTTTACCACCTTCTTTAACTTCTGGAGTATCTGCAACAGCATTAATTGAATTAGCAGCAACTTTAGTTTCTTTTCTATCATCTTTTCTTATACCTAAAAATCCACCTCCTTGTAATTTTTTTTCAAAATTAGGATTTGTTGCTGTGAATAAAGAATAAATATCAGGACCATTTTCAGCACAATTTTTCATTCTTGTAACTGTATTATTTATAATTTCTTTTAATTCACTTTCATTTGGTTCAAAAACATAATTTTCTTTTCTGAATTTTCCATTTAATAACATTATATCTATTCTAAAGAATGCTGATAAATAAGAATTATTTCCTTCTCCTAACATTGCTCTATGCATTGTAATTATTGAATTTGTTAATGCACGTTCTAATGAATCATTAAATCCTTTTTTTGATATTTCTTCAATATATTGTTTAAATCCTTTAAAAACTTCAGTATCATCAACATTAGCAATAAAAGCATAGTTATCCATTAATAATTGTATAATTTCATCTGCTTTCATTTTTATAAATTCACTTGTTTCTTGACATACTCTTTCTTGTTCTTGTATGAATGCATCCTTATTATAAATTTCTGAATTTTTTTCAATATGGAAAAATAATTTTTTACCAATTTGTTCACAAATGTCATTTATTTTAAGAGCATTGTCTTTGAATTTATTTATCTTTGTTGATATTTCTTGTACTTTTTCTTTCATTTTTTTAATTGGTTGATCAAAACCACCATTTTCATCCCAGAATTTATTTTGTAATCTTGATATTCTACTACTAATTAATTCATTAAATTCTTCTTGGAAAATAATTTTTTCAGTTTCTTTTTTAACAGAAACAACTAATTGATTATACTCTCTACAAGCATTAATAACATTTTCTCTAATTGATCTTTTTTGATTTTCTAATTCATTAATTCTTTTAACAATATCAGGACTAATAGCAAAATCTTCAAATCTTGAATAACAATTTACAATAGCAGTATATCTTAATAATTCAGTTGGATAATTACATTGATATAAATTAAAGAAATATTTTTGATTTTCACCAAATTGACCTTGTGGTTCTAATTTACAAATTAAAGGATGTCTTAATTTTTCCATTAAAGTATTTTCATTCATTTTTGAAATTAAATCAACTTCTTCTTTAACATTTGGATTATCACCTTGTAAATATTGTTTAATAGAAGCATCAAGTTGTTTAATTTGAAGTTTTAAATCTTCCATTTTTTTATTTCTCATATAAGGTAATTCTTCTTTTGTATTTTTACCTAATAAAATTTGATTCATTTTATTAATTAATTTAGCATAATCATCCATTCTTAATTGTAAATATTTTGCCCAAAGTGTATTTCCTCCTTCAGTTGTTTGTTTACCTAATCGAGTAAAGCTCTTAGCATCATTTTTTGCTCTCATTTGTTCAATTTCATTTGTATATAAATAAATTACTTCAAGTGCAATATCATTTTTAATATAATTTTTAATTTTTGGTAATTTTGCTAATGAATAAAAATTTTCTACATAATTAACTGCTTCTTCTAATGTGTTTACTCTTTTAAATGCACTTGATATTGTATTTTTATACATATCTTCTAAGTCTTCTATATTTTTAGAAAAGATTCTAAATTCTTCTTGCCATTTATTTACTTTTGTATTTAATACGTTACTTCCATCATGGAATAATAATATCATTTTATCATCAAATTTATCTTCAATGTCTTTTAATTGTTTTGAAATTTCTATTCTCTTTGTTCCTCCCCATATTGGTTTATTTGATTGGTTTTTATTCTTTCCAAATTGAAGTTGGCATAAACATATTTCTTCTAAATTAAGACATCTTTTTTCAAATGTTTCTAATTCATAAAAAATACTTTGATAATCTTTTTGTTCAAAATTCCATTTCTCTTTTAATGAATCTTCCTCAAATGATAAAATTCTATCTTTTGAATTTTTATATATTTTCTTCCATTCTAGAACACATTCTTTAATATCAATAATATTATTATGTAATTTTTCCGAATATTCATTTACAATATTTTTATCATTTTCTTCAATTTTTTGAGTAAATTTATGAATTAATTGAAAAGAAACTTTTTTAAGTAAATTAGCAACATCTTCAGGAGTTTTATAAGTATCACAAAATTGAGTAATAACTCTAATTTTATCCATAATTAAACTTAATAAAGGAGAAATTTGACTAATTTCACTTTCAGGATTTCTAATTTGATCACAAGGATCTTTTAATATTTTTAAATATTTATGTGTATTAGAAGCAATTTTTCTCTGTTCTAAAATTCTACTTTGTAAATCAACAAAACCTTTTAAATTTTCACTTGAAGCTCTTGCCTTTTCTAAAATATGAACAATATCTTGTAAATCTCTATTTTCCAATTGTTCACTTATATAAGCTAAATTTTCTTTCCTACTTTCTAAATAATCAATTTCTTGATTAACATCAAAATCTTCTCTATTGGATGCATTATCTTGATTACTTAAAAAATCTCTAATTTGATTAGTCCATTCAATCATAATAGTTTCTAATCTAGTAACTAATTCCTTATCTTTAGAAGCTTCTGCAGGATTAGAAACATTTTCTCTTGGAATATATAAAACAACTTTATTTTGATCATGATAATAACTTTGTGATAAAACAATTAAGAATTTATGCATATTCGAAATTAAATCATTTTTAATTCCTTCAGGCCAATTTAATGTATAAATCTTATCACTAAGTGAATCATTCATTTTATCAAGTAAGAATTTATCAATATTCCCTGTTACATAATCAAAAATAACAGTATCATCTAAATTATCTCTAGTAATTTGTCTATCAGGATCTTTCTTAATAAAAAAGCAAAAATTATAATCATTTTCAGGTTGAGGATACAATTCACTTAAACTTTCCTTTAAAATAATATTATCATTATTATCCTTCTTTAAATAAATACGAGTTTTTTCAGGATAATCAATAAAATCAAAAATAGATTTAATAATATCATCAGTTAATCTAGGATCATCTTTACTAACAACAAATTGACAATCAATAAGTAATTGAACTAAAGTTAAAATTCTCTTATCTTCTTCTTCCTCTTCTGCTTTCCTAGCAGCTTCTTCTTCTAATCTTCTTTGTTCTTCAGCTAATCGAGCTGCTTCTTCTTCAGCTGCTTTACGAGCTGCTTCTTCTTCTGCTGCTTTACGAGCTGCTTCTTCTTCTGCTGCTTTACGAGCTGCTTCCTCTTCTGCTAATTTTGCTTCTCTTTCTCTTTCTTTTTTAGATTTTGCCTTTTCTTTACCTTTTTTACCTTTTTTTGCTGTTGCAGGCTTTGATGGTTTTGGTTCTTCTTTTTTTTCTTCTACTTTTGGTTCTTCTTTTTTTTCTTCTTCTTTATTTTCTTCTACTTTATTTTGATTTTCACCTTCTTTATTTTCTTCTTCTGGATTTTGATTTTCACCTTCTTTATTTTCTCCTTCTGGATTTGGATTTTCACCTTCTTTATTTTCTCCTTCTGGATTTTGATTTTCACCTTCTTTATTTTCTCCTTCTGGATTTGGATTTTCACCTTCTTTATTTTCTTCTTGTGGATTTTGATTTTCACCTTCTTTATTTTCTTCTTGTGGTATATTTTCTATATTTTGTTCTTCTGCTTTTACTTCCTCATTTTGAGGATTTTCCGGTGCTGCACCCTCATTATTCAAGGGCTGATCGGTTTCATTTCCATTATTATCCATTTTAAAATTAATTTTTTTGATTTAATGGTTATATATTTTTTTTAAAAAAATTATTTTTTTTATTCAATCTTTTTTTTTATTATTTATCATTTTTTAATTATAATTTAGATGTATATTTATTTTTTAAAAAAATTTATTTTAATATTATTTTGTTAAAGATTTTCATTAAGTTTCAAAAAAAAAATAAATTTTAATCAAAAATTATTTATATCACAATTTAGATAAAAATTTTATAAAAAAAAAAGAAATGGCAGAAACTCTTAAAGAAATTCTTGCAAATGAATCAAAATTCAATGAAGTAGTAAAAGCTGCATTTGATAGTGTTGACACTGATAAATCAGGAGAAATTGATCATTCTGAAATTGAAGCAGTTATGAAGCAAGTCTCAAAAGATTTAGGAACTCAACCACCATCATCAGATGATGTTAATGAAGTAATTAAACATTTAGATACTAATAAAGATGGTCTTATTAGTTTCGAAGAATTTAAAGTCCTTATTAAGGATGTTCTTAATGCTATGATCAAGCAATTAGAGAAATAAAATATTTAATTATTTATTTAGATTATTTTTATTTTTTTCTTTGGAGTAAATTTTTAATTTTATTTATACTGAATTTGTTATTTATATTTTTTTATTTTTTTTAATTAATTAAAATAAGTTGATAATAAATTAAGGGATTTATTTATTTATTCTATTTTATTTTTTTTATTTCATGAAAATAATTTATTTTACTATTTTTCCTTGAATAAGAAAAAATATAACCAATTTAAAATAACATAGTATTATATATAAATTAAATATTTGTTATGAATAAATAATTAAAAGATATTACTAAATTAATAATATCATATTATTATTAAATATGATAATTAAAAATATCCTTAATTATCTCAAAAAAAATAATGGAAGAAAATAAATTAATAAGTTATGAAAATTATTTTAATGATGAAGAAAATTATTATGTTTCAAAAATTTATGATCAAATTGATAAAGAATTAGAAAAAATGCAAAAAGGATTATACACTTTAAAAGATATTGCCTTAGTTCCTAAAGGAAAATATTTAAAAAAGAAAAAAAATATTTTAGAACCAGCAAAAAAAGGTAGAAAAAAAAAGGATATTGAAACAAAAATTGAACCAATTCATTCTAAATTTTGTTTTGATAATTTATTAAGAAAAATAAAAGTAATGTATCACTGTTTTATTATTAATTTCATAAATGATTATATTAAATTATTATATGGAATTCAAAGATTTAGAATTAGAAAAGTTTGTGGGAAAATAACTCAAAATGTTACTAAACAACATAATTTTTTAATTTCTACAAAACCTTTAAAAGATTTCCTTTCAAATCAAATAAGTAAAAAATATAAAATAGAAAATGAAGATAAAAATAAAAAAAATATTGAGAAATTTTATAATATGAAAACTGAAGCAAAAACTATTTTAGATATGTCATATATCAATTTTTATAAAAATTTTTTTTTATGTGATAATAGAAAATATTTAGAAAAAAATTATGGAATATGTAATAAAACATATACTTTATCAGATCAAATGAAAATTTTAAGAAAAAAAGAATCAGATATTTATTGTAGAGAATTTGAATTAACAGCAAGACAAAAATTCTTATTATTCTTAGGAGTAAATGATAATTATTTTAATATTAATAATATTTATAATAAAAATAATATTTTTAAATGTACAAATGGAGATATTTTTATTGAAATTAAAAATGATCCTCTTTCAGAAGATACATTAGAAAAAAGTCCTAAAAAAGAAAAAAAAATATTTCCCTTTTTTTCAGTAATTAAAGATAAAAATATATAAAATCTTTAAATTTTAATTTTTAACATAATTTATTATTCATTTTTTATTTTATATAGAATATAACTATTAATTTAAACATATTAAATAAAAGATAAATGGAAGTTATTCTTAATTGTGAAGATTTAAATAAATATATAAATAATGAGGACGAATTTGAAGATTTTGAATATATAAATCTTTTTGCCTCTTTTCAAGAATCTTCATCAAATTTTGATGAAGAGGAAGCTAATATATATTATTCAATAAGAAATAATTATGAAAATAAAAATGAAGACGTCAAATGTGAAATTAAATACCAAATTAAGAATATTAATAAACAAATTAATTCTTTAAATTATAAGAGAATTGTTAAAAGAACAAATATAAACGAAAAAATACAAAAAAAAAAAGAAAAAGAATTTAAATCTAAAATTCAAATATTTGAAAATATGAAAAATAAAACCCAAAAAATTTCTTATTATATGAATGCATCTGAAAGAAAACAAAGAAAATTAATGAAAATTTTAGATAAAAAAAAAGAAAGAATGAAAAAAATTCTTTTAAATAAAATGATTAAAAAAAAAATTAATTTTGGAAAAAAAATTATAAATCAAAATAATATTTATTTTCATAACATCTTTGTTAATGATGTTAAAGTAGAAAAATTAATATGTTCATACTTGGGTAGAAAAAGAAAAACAATATAAATATATATTTTTTATCAATATGTTTTATAATATATATATTTTCTAAATATTATATATTAAAAAATAGGAATAATTAATTAGTTTAAATTTATGTTTTAAGGAATTAAATAATTACATTATTAAAAACTTTAAAAGTAAATTTTAAGTAATAAATTAAATATTTATATTAAATTATTTTTTATTTTTAATCTCAACTTTACTCATTCTTTGAATTATTAAATTCATTTTCCCTTTATATTCTTTTTTTAATTTCTCAATTATATTCATATCATTATTTTTATCCTTATTTTTAATATTTTTTATTTTATCATCAATATGATATGAATCATTTTTATTTTTAATATTGTTATTAATTATTTTACAATTATTTATTTTTTTTAATATTAAATTATTTTCATCAGGAGATTTTTTATTATTTATTTTATTTCCTTCAATTTGTTTTTTTATTTTCGAAGTAGGAGATATTAAAATTTTATTTTTATTTAAAGAAGTTGTAAGATTTAAATCACTATAAATATTATTTCTGCTAATCATTTTTTTTGTGATTTTAGATAATTTTTTGCTTTTTTTTTCTTTTGATAAACTATCAATAGTAATTGAAGTATTTTGATTTATTGTTTTCATTTTATTATCATTTGTTTTATTTATTGAATTATTTATGTAATTAATAGATGAATATTTTATTTTATTTTTAAATGATTTATTCATAAAAATATTTTTTGATAATTTATCATATTTATTTATATTATTTTTTGTCTTTGATATTAATTTCTTTTTAGAATTACAATTTTTATTCCCTTTTGAACTTATTGTTCTTGATTTCGATTTAGATTTTGAATCTAATAATTCATTTTTATTTTTTGTAATTTTTAATAATTTTTTTTTAATTATATTTTTACTTTCCATTTTTTGTGTTGATTTAGGTCTCAATTTTTCTTTAGTTAAATTTTTACTTTTACTATTAGAATTACTTTCATTTTTTCTTTTATCAAAGTTTTTACTTAATGAAAGATAATCAATTGGTTTCAAACAAATATTATTTATAATTTCTGATTTATCATTTACTAATAAATTATTATTGACTTTTGTTTTAACTTGATTTTTCTTACTTTTACTTTGTGAAGAAGAATTAATTTTTTTTTTCTTTAAATTATTTAATTTATCTTTTTTATCTAAATTAAGATTTTCAGTTTTAATATTATAATAATTAGTTTTTTTATTACTTAATGTAGAAATTTTTAAAGAATTTGAATTTGAATCTAATATTTTTTTAAATTCATTTTTTGATATATTTTGAATAATAATTCGTTTTGGTTGACTTGTTGATTTAGCATTACCTTTATTATTATTTTTTTTATAAATATTATTTTTACTATTTTTGTCTTTTTTGTTAATAATTTTCTTATCATTTATTTTTTCATTATGATTATTTATTTTATGTTTTAAATTATCTGTTTTTGGTAAAAGAGATGTTTTATTTTCTTTATTTTTATTTCCTAAATAAAGATTAATTGACCTCATTTGATTATTTAATTTAATATTTCTTGATTTTACATCTAAAGTATTCTTTTTATTATTAGATATTTTTCTTTCTTCATTTCCAGATAAATTTCTTATTTTTAATTTATTTAATGTCTCATATAAATTTTCATATTTAAAATGAGCTCCATATTCAAAAAATTGTTTTTTTTTACCTCTTATATTTTTTTCTTCATCAGAAAAATTTTCTTTTACATCATCCATCAATAGATGAATAATTTGAAAAATTATATTTTATTAAAATAAAAAAAAAGAATTTTTTTATAATAATAATAAATAAATAAATAAAAATAATATTATTTGATTACTTTATTAATTTTTCTAACTTATTTTTAATCTTACTTTCAGCATTATTATAAACATCTTGAACAATATTTTTCATTTTTTCATTATTTTTAACTCCTTCAAATATTTTCAAAATTTTTTGATTAATATTATCATTAGAATTTTTCGAATCATAAATAAATGCAAGACTTTTAAAAATATTATTATACCACTTTTCATTAATTAATTCATTTTTATTTAAAACAAAATCACATAACCATTCATGTTGTTCTTCTTGTTCAGTAGAATCATATTTAATAGGTAAATTATTAATCCAAACATCAATTAATTCATTTAAATATTTTTTAACAATTTCACTATTAGATTGATAAAATAATATTTTCCCAATAGATGATATTAAATTATCATGAGCAAGTCCCCAACTTTCTTCATTATCTTCATTAGGTGAAATTTTCATACCTTCTTTTAATGAATTTAATAATCCTTCTGCATATTTATCAAAATTAATTTTAGTAAATTTTGCAAAAATACCAATTCCATATGCTGCAGCTTGTCTTATTTCATCATCTTTTTTTAAACATAATGTAGTAATTAATTTATATAAATCATCCCATACATTATTTAACATTTCTTGTCCTAAATATTCAATTAAATCATCTGTTATAAATAATGCCATTTTTAATTCGAAATTTGAAGTTGATTTTGAAAATTTTGGAAGAAATTCTGTTAATATAACATTTATTATATCACCTGATATTTGTTTATGTGTTTTAAATAATATTCCTATTAAATCTGATATTTCACTTTGAATATTTTCTATATTTTCTATATCTTCATCTATTAATTCACTTAAATTTCCTTCTGATATATCATCTTCATTTCCTTTTTTTGTTGTTTTTTTATTTTCTTGTTTTGATACTAAATTTAATCTTTTTTTTTCTAAATTTTGAAAGAATGTCATTATCTTTTTAAATAATTCATTCAATTCATTTTTTTGTAATATTTCACCTGAATTATCAATTACTTCACCTAAATGAATAAATAATTTTTCACAAGTATGATGATCAGTTTCTTTTTCAATTGCAGAAATTAATGATTGAATATATAAAATACCTTTTTCTTTTTTTAGATTATTATCTTTAATAATTGAAATAAGATTAGCTAAAATTTTAGCACTTTTATTTCTAATTTTATGAGTAATTCCATTTATTAATAAAGGAATAATTTCTTTTTCAACTTCATTAACATAAGGTAAAAATTCATTATCTAAATTTTCAATAATAGTATTTAATAAAGATAAACTTCCAGCAAAATCTTCAGTATCACTTGAATGAATATCATATTTTTTTTTCTTTGATTTATCATCATTTTCATTTGATAATAATTCATTTACATCAATTTCTTTTTCTGGATTTGAACTAATTGAAGCTTTAGGTTTAATTTTAATTAAAGCTAAAACAACAGAAACTAAATTAGGTAAAAGGTCTTTAAAATTATTTTGTAAAACAGGAAGTAATCTCTCAATTGAATTTTGTAATTCAGCTCTAATTGGATCATTATCAAAATTAATTCCTTGAACTAAATCAATAATACATTTTACAATATTAGGAATTACTTTATAAAAATCATCTTTTGTATAAGGTCCAATTGTTGTTATACATTCAATTAATCCACCATATAAAATTTTATTTGATTTACTTTCATATAATTCAGCAAAATATTTTAAAATAATATCAAAAGACTTTTTTGCATATGGTTCACTTTGTTTTTCAATTGTACAAAATACTTCTAATATACATTCTATAACTGCTCTTCTTAAAATTAAAGGAATATCTTTTATAAATAAACCAAATAAAATATCTAAAATTTGAGTTACGTAAGGCATTAAATTTTCAGATGAAGTAAATTGAATAAATGATGAGAAAGTTTCTATAATTTCACATTGAATTCTTAATATTGTTTCATTTGGGAATATTTCAAATAATAAAGAGAAAACTTGATTAATATATTTTTTTTGAAAATTAGGATTGTAATTATCACATAATTTATTAATACAATGTATAGCAGCGAATTTAACTTTAGGATGATTAAATTTAGTTAAAGAAAAAATTAAAGGAAAAGCAATTTCAACATTACTCATATCTTCTTCTTCATAAGAAGTTAAAGAAGTAAAACTAAATATTCCAATATATTTATAAACCCAATCATTTTGATTAATTAAATTATTAATTAATTCAGTTAATAAAGATTCAGTTTCATCTAATCCTAAACTTTCAACTAATCTCTCAATTAAACCTTGTGAAAAATTAACATTTTCTTCTTCAATAGTATCAATTTCACTATAATTATTTCCACTTGGATTATACCAAGATAAATCTATTTCTTTATCCATTTCAAATGAATATTTATATATCATTTCTAATAATATTTTTAAATCTTCTTTTCTTTTTTTCATTATATCTGGTTGTTCTTCTATTAAATTTACTATTACTTCAAATGATAATTCTCTTATTTTTTCATCAGCAAAATCTTTTTTTTCAATTATTTTTTTACATAAAGTAAAAATATCATTAAAATGTGGTTTAAATAATTTTGGTTCTATACTACACATTTCAATTATTGTTTGTAATAAATCTTTTAAATAATCTTCTTTATTATTTGTAAAACATTCTAAAGTAGCTTGTAATATATTAAATAATAATCCTTTTAAATCTTTTAAATCTTCTTTATCACAAAAAGCAATTAATTCAGAAATAAAATTAGATGCAGTAACTTTTAATTTTAATTTATTATTTTGAAAAATTGAAATTAAATAAGGAATTATTTTATTAAAATTTTCCTTTAACATATCATATAAAAATCCAGTACCATCAGTAAGTAATTTTAATAAAGAATTAATTTGTATTAAATTATTTTCATCAGAAGGATTTAAATTTAAAATAGTTAAAGATAATTTTTTTAAATCTTCCCAATCTTCTTCACAATCAGAAACTTTATCAATAATTTGAGTAATAACATCGCAAATTTTTCCTTTTTGATTTTCTTGATTTTCATTAATAAAAAGTTCTAAAGATTTTAATTTAATTTGATTTTTTAAATTAATATCTATTTTTTTCCAATCTTCAATTTCATCAGAATCTAAAATTTTTCTACAAATTACAAGGGCGGTAGTTTTTATTAATTGATCTTGAGGAGTGTTTAATGGCAACTGGGCAATTTGAAGTAAACAATAGGTTAATGCTCCTAAATTTTGACGAAGTTCTTGTAATTTATTTACTGCTTGTGTTCTTATTTGCTTATCTGGATTTGTTATTCCTATTAATACTTGGCTTACCATTTTTAAGTCTTCTGTTGACATTTTTTTAGATAAAATAATTATTTTTTTTTTGAAAATTTAAATATTAAAAAAATTATTTTTTTTTTAAATTATTATTTAATTAATTTTTTTTATTCGGTAAATATTTCATCTTTTATTAATATTTAATATTATATAAAAAATATATGGATTGTTAAGTAGTTATTTTTAATAATATTATTATTTAATATATCTCTTTTCTTGAATTTAATTTTATTAATTTAAAAAATATTTAAATAATTTAATAATAATCATTATTATTATTATTATAATTCTTACTTTTAATATTTTATTTTTTTTATTCAAAATACGAATTTAATGTTTTTGAAATTTCTATAATATTAATATATTAATTTATCTAAATAAAACGTTAAATAAAGTTATTCTCAAAAATATTATATTTTTTTCAAAAAATATAGAATAAACATTAAAATAAAAAAAAGAAATTAATGTGTATAAGAATAAATTAAAAATGAAAAATTGTAGCAATATTATATAAATCAAACTAATAAACTAAAATAAAAAAATTTAAGATAAAAAAATTTTTAACAAAAATTATATGGAAAAAAAAGAAATATAATCCCAATTTTAATCTAAATCTTATAAATAAAAGATTTATTATTAAATGGGGATTATTGCCGAAAAAATTTCGGAAAAGTGTAATAAATTATCAAATTATTTCACATCACCTTCACAAAACATTGTATTAGAAAAAAAAGAAAGTTCAATATATTTCAAAACTAAATCTTTATCATTAACAGAATCATTATTAGAAAGAAATAAAAATGAAAATTCAAATAAAAAACCTAAACAAAAATTTATAGAATTAAAAGAAATTAAAAGTAACGAAATGATAATATCTGAAAAAAAAGAAAGAAAAAATTCAATAACATTAAATAATTTTAATATATTAAGATTAATAGGACAAGGTTCATATGGAAAAGTATTTTTATCAGAATTAAAAAATGATAAAAGTAAACAATACGCAATGAAAATATTAGAAAAAGACAAAATAATAGAATGGAAACAAGAAAATAATATATTTACAGAAAGATATATTTTACAAAATATAAAACATCCATTTATAAGTAAATTATCATATGCATTTCAAGATTCTGAAAAATTATATTTAGTAACTGATTTCATGCCAGGAGGTGATTTAATGCATAAATTAATATCATATGGTAAATTATCAGAAAAAACTTCAAAAATTTATGCAAGTGAATTATTTTTAGCTATTGATTTCTTACATAAAAATGATATTATTTTTAGAGATTTAAAACCAGAAAATATTTTATTAGATGATTTTGGTCATATTAAATTAACTGATTTTGGTTTATCTAAAAAATTAAATAATTCAATTTATAATAATTATAATAATAAACATAATAGAATTACTTATTCTATTTGTGGTACTCCTTATTATATTGCTCCTGAAGTTTATTATGGAAATGGCTATTCTAAAGAAATTGATTGGTGGAGTTTTGGTATTGTACTTTATGAAATGTTAACTGGGAAATTTCCTTTTAAAAAAAATAAAGATAATAAAAGGTTTATTTATCAAAAAGTTAATTTTGATTTAAATTTTACTATTTCAAATAATGCTAAAGATTTAATATCTAAATTATTAGATTATGATGTTGAAAAAAGATTAACTAATCCTTTATTAATTATGAATCATAATTTTTTTTCTGGAATTGATTGGGATGATATTTATAATAAAAAAGTTGTTCCTGATACTGGATATTCTTCTAATATTTCTAATAAAAGTGTTGAAGAACAATTAACTGAGAATTTTGATAAGAAATATATTGAAAATAAAAAAGAAGTTGAAAAAGTATATGAAAATAGCAAAAAAGGAAATCATTATATAGGATTTGAAAATTCATTTCCTAATTTTTCATTTTGTGAAAAAGAACAAATATTAGCTTAATTATATTAGTTATTTATTTCATTTTAATATCAAGTTATTATATGTTATAATTTAATGTCAATTTCTAGGACACTTTTCGAATTATATAGATATGAAATTCAATTATAAATATACTTCAATTTAAATTTGAAAAACTTAATTTTTTTATTATAATGATTCAAAGACTTTTATTAACGAACTTAAAAACAATTTATTTTATATAATATTATAATATAAAAATTTTTTTTTTAAAAATTATATAGAAATAAATTTAAAAGTTATTTGTCATAAAAAAACGAATTTTAATTTTTTATAACATCCAATACAAATAATATAATAATATAGAAAAAAATCAAAAAAAAATAAAATATATTTATTTTAATATATATCCTTTTTCATTAATTAAAAAATTGATTAAGTCAACAAATTCATTATATTCAATTATCCCATTTTTATTTGTATCAAAAGTTTCCATAGCTTCATCAACAACTTGATCATGTTTTTTTTCTGGAATATTCTCTCCCATTTCATGTAATAAAGTTTTAAAAACTACTTTAAACTCACCTCTATCAAGAACTCCGTTTTTATCTTTATCATATTTTTCAAAAATTACTTTTATTTTCTCATCATTTGACATTAATTTTTTTTATTAAATTTAATATTAAAAATATTAATAAATTGAATTCTGATAATAAAAAATTATTTAATATGTTTTTTTTGATATTTTTTAAAATATAAAATAAGGAAATATGAATAATAATAAAATAAAAATCTAGAAATTATATTATTACAATTATAAATTTTGTTAAACTTACTTTTTTTTTGAAAAAATTTTTTAAATAGATAATTTATTAAAAATAATTCAAAAATTTTATTAAAATTAGATATGAATTAATTTAAATAAATGGGTAAACATAAAAAACCCTTATCTAAAAAGAAAAAACTTCAAAAAGAAACAAATAATCAAATTCAATCACAAAGAAAAAAACAAAAAAAATCCCAAAATAAAAAGAAGCAAAAAATTAAAAAAGTA
>Ga0256407_10001611_pt1 | contig 46408 bp, 42 predicted proteins | sample RumenRJG_04DNA_FD_193489 | JGI IMG/M metagenome (GOLD analysis project Ga0256407, IMG submission 193489) | Bovine rumen microbial communities from Lethbridge, Alberta, Canada - RJG_04 | ecosystem: Host-associated > Mammals > Digestive system > Stomach > Rumen | place: Canada: Alberta...
TTTTGATTTCATTTTTTTCTCCAATGACAATATTATAAGATAATTTGTCCAAGTAATATGCCCTATTAAAAATATGTAAAACAATTATTTCTCATTTATCTATAAAGCTTGTAAATAAATGTGAATAGTTCAAACAATTTAAAGACTATATATGTGCATGTGCACATATATAGTCTTGATTTTTTATGTCAAAAAACTAACTTTTTTAGAATATTACTCAATTACTCTAGGAATAAGATATTCATCTCCAGTTTCAAAGTCATTTGGATAACATTCTCTTATGTGATTTGCAATATTTGTAGCTATTTCAATAGTAGGTGCATAAATATATCCCACTTGGTTTTTACGCAAATATGGAGAAAATGCCTTATCACCAATATTACCAGGATTAAAATTGCCTTTAAAAGTCATTGCTGCTTTGGTGTCAGCATTCACACTAAAGCTGCCTGCATGTGCGAACGCTTCTTCACCAATTCATATTAATGATGTTGGGAAAACAACATTAATTATGTTGGTGATATTACCCAAATCAGTATTATAAAAAGCTTGAGCACCTATACGAGCTAATCCTTCTGGAAATGTTAATGTTTTAAGATCGTAATTTTGTATTGCATCAGTACCTTTAAATGCATCATCACAAATTTCCTCTAAGTGTGAAACGTTACTTTCAAATTCAATTCCATCAATGTTGTTCTCGCCATCAGATCAGTTAGAAGGAATTCTTTTTACATAATATCTCTGATTATTTCAAACAACATGATCAGGAATTCTTAATACTCCTGCTCCATCAACATAACCATTTTGACCATCATCTTTCTTTGTAAGTAAACGACATTCATGATTTGATAAAAGTTTATAAATAACTTTTATATTTCCTCAGGTACCGTAATCTTGTCCTAGCACTTCAATTGAAGGATTGGCTGTTACTGTTACTTTACGAGTAGTATGAAATCCACCATCATCAGTGGTTACAGTAATAGTTGCTTCTCTTGGTCCAAATACTCCTGCACATACTGCAGTTACATTTCCGTTTTGATCAACTGTGGCAACAGATTCATCATTTGATTTTCAAGTTACTTTTTTATTGGTTGCATTTTCTGGTAAAACAATTACATTAAACTTGTTAGTTTCATTTTCAACTATTTCTAAGTCATTTTCTATTATTTTAACTCCAGAGACTGGAATTTTTTGAGTTTGTTTTCCACAACTTGTTAATACCATAGGAGCAATTGCACTTGTAGATAATACTCCTATAGTAGGAAATAGTATTGATTTAATAATTTTTGATTTCATTTTTTTATCTCCTTCAATAGGTAAAACACTTTTATTAAATTATATATATAAGGATCAGTACTAAAAATCAAAACTTTTTATTACTTTTACTCTAAAATCTATTTTATGAACCAATTACTCTAGGAATAAGATAGTCATCACCAGTTTCAAAGTCATCTGGATAACAAACTCTTATATGTCTTGCAATATTTGTAGCTATTTCAATATTAGGAGCATAAACATAATACACAGTATTTTTACCAGTTCTTGGAGAAAATGCCTCATTACACAAATTTGCAGTATTAAAATTGCCTCTAAACATTATTGTTGCTGGGTTACCCTCATCACCAATTAAACCTGCATTTGCAAATGCTCTTACATTAATTGCATTTAAAGTTGATGGGAAATCTAAACCTGCCATTACAAGTCCATTGCCTCTATCAACATTATAAAAGGCTTCAGTACCTATATACTCTAATCCTTCTGGAAATATGCAAACTTTGTGATTGTAATTATCTAATGCATTAGTACCTTTAAATGCATAATCACAAATTTCTTTTAAGTGTGAAACATTATCAAACTCAATTCCTCTAACATCATTTTCACCATCAGATCATTCAGAAGGAATTCTTTTTACATAATAGTTTTCACCGTTTCATACAACATGATCAGGAATTCTTAATACTCCTGCTCCTTCGACATAACCATTTTCACTATCTTCACCATTATATTTTGTTAATAAACGGCATTCATGATTTGAAAAAAGTTTATACTTAACTTTTATATTTCCTCAGGTTCCATAATCCATTCCTACAACAACTGGTGGATTTACTTGCACTGTACAACTATATGTATATCCACCATCTTCAGTGGTTGCAGTAACAGTTGCAACTCCTGGATTTGTTGCAGTAACATTTCCACTTTGATCAACTGAGGCAATAGATGAATCACTCGAACTTCAAGTTACATTTTTGTTTGTTGCATCTTCTGGTAATACAGTAGCTATTAGTTGGGTAGCATTACCTTCAACCATTTCCAATTTATTTTTGTCTAATGTAACACTATTAACTGGAATTATCTTTTTGGTGACAATAACTAAACAAGTAGATTTATATCAACCATCTTCAGTGGTTACAGTAATAGTTGTAGTTCCCTCACTAAGTGCTTTAACATTTCCATTTTGATCAACAGTGGCAACAGATTCATCTTTTGATCTCCAAGTTACATTTTTATAAGTTGCATCTTCTGGTAAGACAGTTGCTACTAATTGGACGGTTTGACCCTCAATTAAATCTAGTCTATCTTTGTCTAATGTAACATCTTCAACTGGAGTGTATTCTTTCACTGTTACTTTGCAAGTATCTGTTTTGCTACCATCTTCAGTGGTTACAGTAATAGTTGCAACTCCTGGATTTGTTGCAGTAACCTTTCCATTTTTGTCAACTACAACAATTGATTCATTACTTGAACTTCAAATTATATTTTTGTTGGTTGCATTTTCTGGCAAAATATTTGCTGTTAGTTGGGCATTTTTACCTTGGACCAATTCTAATTTATCTTTATCTAATGTAACACTTTCAACTGGAATTACCTTTTCAGAGATAGTAACTAAACAAGCAGATGTATATCCACCATCTTCAGCGGTTACTTTAACAGTTGCATTTCCTATGGCTTTTGCTTTAACATTTCCATTTTGGTCAACTGTAGCAATAGATTCATCGCTTGAATTTCAAACTACATTTTTATTGGTTGCATCTTCTGGTAAGACTGTTGCTGTTAGTTGAGTAGTTTCGCCTTCAACCATTCTTAATCTACCTTTACCTAATTTAACTCCTGTAACAGGAATCACTTTTTCAGTGACAACAACTAAACAAGTAGCTGTATGTCAACCATCTTCAGTGGTTATAGCAATTTCTACATTTCCTGCTGATTTTGCAGTAACATTCCCATTTTGATCAACTGTGGCAACAGATTGCTTCAATGAACTCCAAGTTACATTTTTGTTGGTTGCATTTTCTGGCAAAATATTTGCTGTTAATTTAGCAACTTCACCTTTATTTAATTTTAATTTATATTCGTCTAATGTAACACTTGTTACATGAATTATCTTTTTAGTAATAGTAACTTCGCAAGTATCTGTTTTTTTGCTATCTTTGGTGGTAGCAGTAATAGTTGCAGTTCCTTCATTAAGTGCTTTAATATTTCCATTTTGATCAACTGTGGCAACAGATTGCTTCAATGAACTCCAAGTTACATTTTTGTTGGTTGCATTTTCTGGTAAAACAGTTGCTGTTAGTTTATAAGAATCTCCTAGAATTAAAGATAACGTCTTTTTATCTAATTCAATACTTTGAACTGGAATTGTTTGTTTTTTACCACAACTTGACAATACCATAGGAGTAACTGCACTTATAGATAATGTGCCTATGGTAGAAAATAATATCGATTTGATAATTTTTGATTTCATTTTTTTAATAATGAAATAACATTCTATGTTTATATTATATGATTAGATAAAAATTAAAACCCCTATACAAGATAAAGAACCACTGATAGATTTACAGTGGTTCTTTTTAAATTATGCATAAATTTTATTTTGCAGCAATTTGTTTAGACTTAACAACTTCTTCAACAATACTCTTAGGAGCTTGTGCATAATGACTAAATTGCATTATATAGTTGCCTCGTCCTTGAGTAAAGCTACGTAAATCAGTTGCATATCCAAACATTTCTTTCAAAGGAACTTTAGCTTTAATAATTTGAGCATTACCTCTTTGTTCAGTTCCAATAATATTACCACGACGTGATGAAATATCTCCCATAGCATCACCAAAATATTGTTCTGGAACTGTTACATCAACTGACATAATTGGTTCTAATAGAACTAAACCACAAGTTTTTGCAGCTTCTTTTAGTGACATACTTGCTGCAATCTTAAATGCCATATCTGATGAGTCAACTTCATGGTATGAACCATCATATAATGTTGCTTTAATATCAATTAGTGGATAACCAGCAAGAGGACCTGATTTTATTGCATCCATGATTCCATTATTAATTGATTTAATGTATTCTTTAGGAACTTTACCACCAACAATAGCATCAACAAATTCATAACCTTTAGTTGGATTTGGTTCATATTTAATAACAACATGACCATATTGACCTCTACCACCTGATTGTTTAATATATTTACCTTCTGCACTACCAGTTTTAGTAAATGTTTCACGGTAAGCAACCTGTGGTGCACCAACATTAACTTGAACATTAAATTCACGACGCATACGATCAACAATAATATCTAAATGTAATTCACCCATACCTGAAATAATTGTTTGACCAGTTTCTTCATCTGTAAATGTTTTAAATGTTGGATCTTCTTCAGCTAGTTTGCTTAAAGCAATGGCCATTTTTTCTTGATCAGCTTTAGTTTTTGGTTCAACAGCTAAAGAAATAACAGGGTCAGCAAATTTCATTGATTCAAGTTTAATATTAATACCTTCATCTGCTAATGTATCTCCTGTAATTGTTGATTTTAATCCAATTACAGCACAAATATCACCAGCACGAATTTCATCAATTTCAGTACGATTATTAGAACTCATCTTTACAAGACGAGAAATACGTTCTTTAACATTTTTAGTTGTGTTCATTACATAACTACCTGCTTTTAATACACCAGAATAAACACGAACGAATGTTAATCTACCAATAAATGGGTCAGTAGCGACTTTGAATGCTAAACCACAGAATTTTTCATCATCATTTGGTTTTACTTCTACAGGTTGATCATTATCATCATAACCTTGAATTGATGCTACATCAATAGGAGATGGTAAGAAGTCAACAACAGCATCCATCATTTTTCTAACACCTTTATTTTTGAAACTTGATCCACAAATAACTGGAAAGAAATTAGATGTTAATGTTCCTTTACGGATACACATTTTAATTTCATCAACTGATAATTGCTCACCATTTAAATATTTATTCATACAATTATCATCAAAGCCAACAACTTCATCCATCATTATGTTACGGTATTGATTTGCTTTATCAATTAAGTCAGCAGGAATGTCTTTAACTTCTGCTGTTTCATTTTCATCACCTTTATAATAGTATGCTTTCATTTCAACAAGATCAATTAAACCCTGAAAATTATTTTCAGATCCAATAGGATATTGAATTGCCACACCATTAGCACCAAGTCTTGTTTTTAGTGATTTTACTGATTCTTCAAAATTAGCACCAACTTTATCCATTTTATTTACGTAAACAACACGAGGTACATGATATTCACTAGCTTGACGTCATACTGTTTCGGTTTGTGGTTCAACACCATTTTGAGCATCAAGAACAGTAACAGCACCATCAAGCACACGAAGTGAACGCTCTACTTCAACAGTAAAGTCTACGTGCCCAGGAGTGTCAATTAGATTTAATTCGTGATCTCTTCAAACACAATATGTAGCTGCTGATGTAATAGTAATTCCTCGTTCTTTTTCTTGTGCCATTCAGTCCATTGTAGCAGCACCATCATGTGTTTCACCTATTTTGTGAATTCTATTTGTTAAAAATAGTACACGCTCTGATGTAGTAGTTTTACCTGCATCAATATGTGCCATAATACCAAAGTTTCGGTATTTATCCATTGGAAAATTTCGAGCCATATTTTATTCCTAATCCTTGTCAATAATTAATTAAAATCGTAAATTTGCAAATGCTTTATTTGCCTCTGCCATTTTGTGAGTATCTTCACGTTTTTTAACTGCTGAGCCAATGCCATTACTTGCATCAATTATTTCATTACTCAAACGTTCAATCATAGTTTTTTCATTACGACTTCTTGAATATAAAACTAATCATCTTAATCCTAATGTTATTTGTCTTTGAGGAGAAACTTCAGTAGGTACTTGATAGTTAGCACCAGCAACACGACGAACCTTAAGTTCTAATGCTGGCATAATGTTTTCTAATGCTTTATTAAATACATCCATTGCTGGTTTTTTTGTTTTTTCTTCAACACGTTTAAATGCTCTATATAGAATATCTTGCGCTTTTGAACGTTTACCATCTCACATTAACATATTGATGGCTTTAGTTACCAATTTAGAATTGTAAATTGGGTCTGGTAAAACATCTCTTTTTTTAGCTTGATTCTTACGCATAATGATCCTCCTTTATTATTAGGCAGCAGCCTTAGGTGTTTTTGCACCATAAGCTGATCTTTGTTGTTTACGATTACCCACACCTTGTGTATCATATACACCACGAACAATATGATATCTTACACCAGGTAAGTCTTTAACTCTACCACCTCTTACAAGTACAATACTATGTTCTTGTAAATTGTGACCTTCACCAGGAATATAAGCTAATACTTCTTGGTGATTTGTTAATTTAACCTTAGCATATTTGCGTAAAGCTGAGTTAGGTTTTTTAGGTGTCATTGTTCCTACACGGGTACATACACCTCTTTTTAATGGGTTGGTATTCCTTTTTTCTTTGTTTTCTAGGGTATTAAAGTTTTTTTGTAAAGCAGGAGACTTAGACTTGTACGCCTTAGAAGTCCTACCTTTACGAATTAATTGTGATATAGTTGGCATTTTTCTCCTTTATTAATTTGTGACAACTTGTCTGTGTGTATCAAGTATTAAAATTTGATAAACATACATATATTACAATAAAAATTAGATTTGTCAAAATATATTGTTATTTATATATGTACACATATATAGTTAAAGATTCAATTATGTATAATTTATCTTATATGAATATCTTTGATGAACTAAAAGCTAGACGAGTTTTAAACAATATAACAAATGTTGATAAGGCCAATGAATTTGTTAATTTTAAAAAAATGGGTTTATATTGTGGATTTGATCCTAGTTTTAAGTCATTACATTTAGGTAATTATTTAATGTTGGTAACATTAAAAAGGTTCATTGATGCAGGTTACACAGCATATGCTATTATTGGTGGTGCTACAGGAAGAATTGGTGATCCATCTGGTAAAAACAGTGAACGTAAACTTTTGGATCTTAAAACTATTGAAAACAATGTTGAATGTATTACTAACCAAATTAGAAAAACTATAGGTGCTAAAATTATTGATAATTACCAATTTTATAAAGGTATGGACATGCTTGATTTTTTAAGGGAAGTTGGTAAATATTTTAATGTTAATTCAATGCTTGAAAAGGAAATTGTTTCTAAGCGTTTAGAAGTTGGTATTAGTTTTGCTGAATTTGCATATACATTAATTCAATCCTATGACTTCTATAGATTATATTCTGACTACAATGTTGCTTTGCAAATTGGTGGAAGCGATCAATGAGGTAATATTACTAATGGTGTTGATTTTATTAGAAAAAAGACCGATGATAATAACAAATCATTTGGGATGACAGTTAATCTATTAACTAAGGCAGATGGAACTAAATTTGGAAAATCTGAATCGGGAGCAATTTACTTAGATCCTGAATTAACTTCCCCATATTCAATGTATCAATTTTTAATTAACCAAAATGATGCTGATGTTGAAAAACTCCTATTATCATTAACATTTATTTCAATTGATGAAATAAAACAAATAGTTAAAAAACATAATGAAAATAAAGCTGAAAGATATGGTCAAAAAATTTTAGCAAAGACAATTGTTACTGATATACATGGTCAAAAAGAAGCTAGCAAATGTATTAAGCTATCAGAGTTGTTCTTTCAAGGTAAAATTGATGAATTGAATGATGACGATTTGCTTGTTGTTTTAAATGGTATTCCTAAATTTGATGCGACAGATGATAAATATAATATTGTTGATGTTTTGGTTTTATTAAAGGTATGTGAATCTAAATCGCAAGCAAGGCAATTAGTTAATGGAAAATCAATTTTTGTTAACAATAAACTAGTTGAAGACATTAATTTTATTGTTGATAAAACTAATGCTATTAAAAATCAATTTTCCTACATAAAAAAAGGCAAGAAAAATTATTTTTTAATTAATTGGAAATAAATAATGTTGAAATCTTTTATATCTAATATTGTTGCTAAACACATGTCAAAAAAATTAAATGACATGTACATTAAAGAAGAAGATATTACAGAATTGTTAAAGCAAATTCGAATTAGTCTTCTTGAAGCTGATGTTAATTTATTAGTAGTTAAAGATTTTATTAAAAATATTCGTCAAAAAGCTATTGACCAAATGGTTCCACAAGGTGTAGATCCACAACAGTTTATGTTAACAATCATTAAAAATGAATTGACAAAAATCTTGGGTTCGCAAAATGTTCCTGTTGATTTTAGCAAAAAACCTTTAAAGATTATGTTAGTTGGTCTTCAGGGTAGTGGTAAAACCACAACAGCTGGAAAAATTGCTAATTATACTAAATCTAAATATGAATCTAAACCATTGTTAGTTGCTTTAGATGTGTATCGTCCAGCAGCTATTGATCAGTTACATACATTAGCACAACAAACTAATGTCGATTTTTTTCACAAAGGTAATCAAGATCCTATTATTACAGCAAAGGAAGCAATGCATTTTGCTGATTCCAATAAGAATGATGTTATTATCTTTGATACTGCTGGAAGGTTGCAAACTAATGAGCAACTAATGAATGAATTAGTAAATATTAAAAATGCTGTTCATCCAGATGAAATTCTTTTAGTTGTTGACTCAATGGCTGGACAAGATATGATTAATGTTGCTAGAGAATTTAATGATATATTGGATCTTTCAGGTTTTATCATCACCAAACTTGATTCAGATGCACGCGCTGGAGTGGCATTAAGTCTTATTCATTTATTAAATGTTCCTGTCAAACTAACTGGAAGTGGTGAAAAAATGGGTTCATTAGATATTTTCTATCCTGAAAGAATGGTTGATAGAATTATTGGTTTAGGTGATATTATGACATTAGCTGAAAAGGCTAGCGATGTTGTTGATGAAGCACAAACCAAAAAAACATTTACAAAAATGTTTACAGGAAAAATGGATTTTGAAGATTTAATGATTCAAATGCAACAACTTAAAAAATTGGGTTCTTTAGGTTCGATTATTAAAATGATGCCAGCAATGAACAACATTGCTGCTGATGATATTGATTCAGCTGAAGAAAGAATTAGAATATGAGAAATTCTTATGAATTCAATGACTACCAAAGAACGAAAAAATCCTTTTCTTTTCAAAAAGCAACCTTCAAGAAAAGAAAGAGTAATTAAAGGTTCAGGTAGAAGACCTGATGAATTTAACAAACTATTTAATCAATGAGAAAAAATGCGTAAGCAAATGGAAGAAGTGGGCAAAGAATTACGACGAGGCAAAAATCCATTTGCTAAATTTATGCATTAACTTTTTATTTTAATAAATTTCAAATATTTAGCACTCTTTTTGTTGGAGTGCTAATTTTTATGTATAATATTGTGGTAAGAAAGCAAATATTATAATGATTACAAGTTAAAAAGAGGAAAGTATATGGAAAAATTAAAATCTACAATCAAGAAAAATAGTGAGTTAAATTATAGTCAAGAATTTGAAATTTCTCAATTACATGCAGATAAAAATTATGTTGAATTTCAAAGAAAGAAGTTGAAAGAAATTATGCCTAATGCATCTATGGAAGATATTGATAGGCAAATTGCTAATGTTATTGCAAGAAATAATTCAGTTGATTTAATTGTTGCTGGTATTTATAAGCATTTTGATATTAATATTGATAATGATGATGTTAAAGCATTTGCAGAGAGAATTAAAAATAATGTTTTAAATGATAAGAATGGAAATTTATCAAATGATACTATGAAGAAAATGGTAGAAGATGATAAGACGCTTCAAGATATTGCCACCTCAACATTAAAACGAAATTTATTATTTAATGAATTGGCAGCTCTTTGAGATATTCGTATTACTGATGATGATGTTAAAAAATCATTAGATAACTATTATCAAAAGACTAATTCACCAATTCGTGATATATTGAATGATAAAAATAAATTCGAAAGCATACGTCAAATTATGCTAAATGAACGTATTTCTATTGAATTACTAAATAGATTTAAAGTAAAATTTAACTTTCCAAAACAACCAGATAAGAAGAATAATTAATTATTATGATCAAAATTTACTCATTTGATCAAACCAAACAAATTTCTCAATTACTTAAAACAAAACAATATGCTGCGGTAGTTGAAACTGATACAGTTATGGGTTTAATTTCATTAAATCCAAAACTTATTTATCAGATAAAAGAACGCCCAACTGATAAAAAATTGATCTTTTTTATTAACAACATAAATCAAGTAAAAGATTTAAGTGAGCAAGAAAAAAAAGTTGTTTCGAAATATTGACCAGGTGGATTAACAATTATTAAAAATAAAATTTCCTATCGGATTCCTAATAATCAAAAATTGTTATCATTGATAAAATTAACTGGACCAATATATTCATCAAGTGCTAATATTTCAGGTGAAGACCCAATTAAAAATGCAATTGATGCTTGCAATGTTTTTAAAAAACATTTATCAAAACTAATAATAATCAAAGGTAGTACTAAAAAAAATATACCTTCAACAATAATTGACTTAGATAATCTTAAAATAATAAGGGAAGGAAAATATAAAGGTAGTGAGATTGTGAAACAATTAAGACCATTAATTTACATTAGTTCTGATCATGCTGGCTATCAAATGAAAAAACAAATCATTAAGAAGCTAAGTAAAAAATACAATTTTAAAGATTTAGGACCAAATAATGGAGATGTTCCCGTAGATTATCCTATATATGCTCTTAAAGTAGCTAATGCTGTAAATAAAATACATAATGCTTTTGGCATATTAATTTGTGGTACTGGCTTTGGCATGTGTATCGCTGCTAACAAAGTTAAAGGTATTAGAGCAATTTGTATACATAATTATAAATTAGCATCTCTTGCTAGAGAACATAATAATTGTAACATTGTTACATTAAGTGCAAGGTTCAACACATTAGAAAATAATATAAAAATTATTAATAATTTCATAAGCACTAAATTTGACAGCAATGATCCAAAAAATAAGCGACATATTAAAAGACTAAATTTAATTAAAAAAATAGAAGAACAATGTTAATTTTTTATTTAGTATTAATCACATTATTATTTGCAATTATTGGATATCTATTTGGAAATATTTTATTTGGAGATATTTTTTCATTTCTTTTGAAGAAGAATGTTCGTGCTACTGGTAGCGGTAATGTTGGTGGCACCAATTCAATACGAGCATTTGGTAAAAGATACGGATTATGTGTAATGCTTTTAGATGGTGTTAAATCATATTTATCAATTGTTTGCTGTTGATGTATTTATCTTTTTAGTATTTATAGATGATTTCCAAACAATCACAATTTTTATTCATTAATATTTGTCGCGGGATTGTTCGCAACAATTGGTCATTGTTTTCCAATCAAATTTTTGATTCATATAAAAGATAAAGATAAATTTAAATTAATTGGTGGTAAAGGTATGATGACTACTGGAGGAATGATTGCAGCTATTAGTCCATATCTTGCCTTGGTTACACTTACCATTTGAATTATAGTTGTATTATCATCAAAGTATGTTTCCTTAAGTTCAATGCTTTGCACTCTGCTTTCGCCATTTTTTGTTTTTGTAAAACAACTTGATTTATTATATTTGTTTGGTAATAGTCTGTTTAATAATTCACTTCATTTCATAAATGATGCTCCATATTTAAATCATTTATTTCTATTTATTGGTTTGTTTATGATTATGTTTTTGAGTTCGCTCATTGTTTTATATCGTCATAAATCAAATATTAAGAATATTATTTCTGGTAATGAAAGAAAAATTTTCCATAATAAACATCAAATTAGTGGAAATAAATAGCCTATTGAAATTTATTTATTAATATAAATAACCAAAATAATTCATATATAGAATTAAGATTTATAATAGAATATATAAATAAGATTTCTATATGGAAGACAAATTAAAAACTAGAGTAGTTTCATTCAAAAATATGAGTATTGAACAAGATGAAAATCTTCTCATCAAACCAGAAGAACGTTTTGAAAATTTAACAACTCATCAAATTAATACTTTAAAACTTAATGATGAAGAAATTAGTAGCAACACTAGTGATAATTTATTTCTTAAATATCAAATAGAATCTAACACTAAGAAATTAAAACTACAAAAAATTAATCCGTATTATTCTTATATCCCAAAGTTCTATTTGAAGGAACTTTCATTTGCAAAATTTGCAGCAATTACATATACTTCAATATTATCATTGTTTGTTATTGGAGTAATTATTTTAGCTTCATTGGTGTTAACAAGTTGAAAATATGTAATTAGTCCATATATTTTGTTGGTATTAATACCACCTTTTGTATTTTTATTACCAAAATTTATTTTTGCTCTTAATAAATATAAAAATTTTTTTGAGGAAGCTAAAAACATTAATTTTCGGGATGAAAAAGTTTTATCACCTAATATTCAAAAAATATATCGAAAATTAAAGACTAATTATATTGACATTAATTGACTTTGTGGAGTCACATACTTTGTATTACTATTAATGATATTAGTTGTTTGTTTGTTACCAATATTTATTTATAGAGCACCTTTTGCTGATTTTATTACTCCAATCACTGTTGATAATCAATATACATATATAGCACTATTTTGATCAGCAATTTCTGCAATATGTATTATTGGAATAACACATGTATGAGTTTTAGTTTTAGGTTATGTGCGTGCTGCCAATATTGAAAACTTCTATAACTATATGCTAATTGATGCTAATGAAATTACTAACATTAAGAAAGCAAAAAATAAGCGGGATGCAATAATTGTTTTTGCAATTTTTTTAACACTAGCCTTTCTAATTTGACTAATTTTAAGAATAGTAAAACGCAATCAAGCAACTAAAGTTGTTGTTAAATAATTAAATTACTTTACTACTTTTATGCAATTTGCAACATATGATGGGATAGCATATTTGCTATCATTTGCAAATGTTATTAAGATAGTGCCATTACCATCATAACCATATTTGAATTCATCAGTAGTTGTTTTAGGTGATAATGTACGATTTTCATCATTATATTTTAAAATGATATCACTTGTGATAGTTCTGCCTTCACTTTCAATAGGGTTATTTTTATCACCTCATTGAATGATTTGATAAATCTCTTTGCCAGTGCATATGCTTGCAAAATAATAAATTATATTTCAATAATATTCATAACAAGTAATGGGTTTAACCTGAATTTTTTGTTCAAACTCACTTTCAGATATAGTTGTGCCATATTCAATAACACTTCATTGTTCCTTAAAATGATTGGCTGCTATACTCATAACTTTTTTTCTATTTTTTTTATTTATTTGTGGAGTTATGTTACCATAATATAAATTATTAAATTCATTGCTTTTAGAACCACAACTACATAAAGGTAGACTAGAAGAAATTATTGCCGATGTTGGCAATAATAATGAGAATAGCTTACTTTTCTTTCAAATTTTCATTAAATTTATGCTTTAGTTTTATTTATTTTATTAGCAGCCTTAATTGTGCGAGATTTCAAACGATTAGCTTTATTTTTAGTGATTATACCTTTTGCTAATGCAGAATCAATTGATTTATATGACTTGCTTAAATCAGTTAATTTTCCTGAATTTCTAGCACGTTTAATATTGTTTTTGTAAGTTGTTTTTACAGATTGATTTCTTTTTTGCCTTTTTGCTGTTTTACGAATAGATTTAATGTTTGTTTTAATATTAGCCATAAAATGATATTAAATGTATTATATATAAAAATATATAAATATTGCTTTGGAGGATTGATTATGGGTAATTCCGGTATGATTATAATCATTGCACTTATTGGTGTTGCTCTTATTGTCATGATTCCTATCACAATTAAGAAAAAAAGAGCTGAACGAAATAAGGCTCTTATTTCAGCAAGGCATAATAAAGATGAAGTTTGAAAGTCTATTAAGCAATATTTAAAAGATTCTGATCAGTATGGAAATAAGATCATTAGCTCATATGTGGCCAAAAGAAATGACATTTACTATATAAATCCTAATGATTCAAGCTATTCTAGAAAGAAACAAAGAATAGTTAATAGGATTAGAGATTATCAATATGCTCTTGAAAAAAAGCAAGTAAAAACAACCAATAAAAAAGCAAAATTCGTTCGCCCACCTATAAGAGATTTATATGTTGTGTGTTTTCAAACACAAAATGTAAAAACTGGCAAGATTTTTCCACCTCAAGCAATTGAATGTGAAGTAGTTGTCCATAGGATTGATCGAAAAACACAAGATCGTCAAATATTTATTAATGGTTTATGTGATTATAATAAGGAAATGGAATGAATTGCCCCTATTCGTGATGCTGAAATTGAGCGCAATAAAAAAATAGAGGAAAAAGAACTAAAGAAACAAGAAAAACTTAAAGCTAAACTTGCTAAGAAACAGATAAAGCAGCAAGAAAAAAAACAACAAAAATAAAGAATAATCAATACATATAATATATTTAGCAATGAATACAAATTCTAAAAAAATACTTTTTTTCGGTACTGATGATGTATCGGTAGTAGCATTAGAAGCACTACTTGTTTCTAATGTTAATATTGTTGGTATTGTTACTAGACCAGATAGACCAAGTGGTAGAAAAAAAGAGATTATAATTTCTCCAATAAAAGAAATTGCTATAAAAAATAATTTAAAATTATTTCAACCAGAAAAATTAAACTTATGCCTTAATGAAATTTTAGCAACTAAACCAGATATGATTTTAGTTTGCTCATATGGGAAAATTATCCCTAAAGAAATAATTGATTATCCAGAATATAAATGTTTAAATATTCATCCATCATTGCTTCCAAAATATCGAGGAGCCACACCAATTGAAAGCGCAATTTTAAATTGTGATCAATTTACAGGCGTTAGTTTTATGGTAATGTCTCCTGAATTAGATGCTGGACCTATAATTGATCAAATTAAAATAAAAATCGATAGTAATGAAACTGGTAGTAGTTTAAGAGAGAAAATTAAAAAAATCATTTATGAATATTTAACTAATAATCTTGACAAGTTATTTAATAAAAATATTAAAACTACAACTCAGGATGAATCTAAAGTTGTATTTGTTAGTCCAATCTCTAGAGATGATAAAAAAATAGATTGAAATAAACAAGCTAAATTTATTGACGCTAAAATACGGGCATTGTATGAAAAACGTATTGCTTATACACTAATTAACAATTTGAGTATTAAAGTATATAAAGCAACTATCAATAATTCCATGAATACAGACAACTACAAGTGTGGTGAAATTATTAACATTAGTGACCAAGGTATATTTGTTGCTACAAAAGATAAAGCAATATGCCTTGAACAAATACAACTTCCTGGTAAAAAAATAACATTTATAAAACAAATAATAAATGGCAACCTTCCATTTAAAAAAGGTGATAAATTTGATTAATTTTAAAAATTTTAAATTATAAATTTAACAAAAAAATTTTAAGAAAATTTGTTATTTTATGGTTTAATTATTATGCAAGCCAATCGTAATGTTTGATTGTAACTTGTCAACTATCTATTGAAAAGTTTTTGTTTAGTTGAATAGTATTATGATAGTTCATGTTGGATTTGATTTTTACTAGGAAAATAAATAAAGATAAATTAAGAAGATAATTGGTTTAGAGATTAGTGTATAAATTCTAAAAACAGATTTGTGTGTCTAATCGATAATTGTAATTAATCTTTTGCGTTTAATAGAAGATAGAAGTCAAGAAACTTGAGAGCAGAAAATTTGCGAGCGAAACTAGATTATGCATAATTTAAAAAGAACCACTGGAAAGCTACCAGTGGTTCTTTATCTTGTATAAGGCCTCTAATTTTTATTTGATTTATAGAAATTATTAATTATTTTTACAATGTTAGTTAATTCAATTTGTCCTAAATAACATGTTTGGAATCTTACCCTATTATTCTTATTGGCTGAAGTTATTAAATATCCATCCCCACTACCATATAATTGGCAGGCGCGTTTGTTATTTAATAATTTTAAGCTCTGCTGTGTTGAGTTAGTTTTTAATACTAATATGTTATGTATTTTATTAATAATGTTTTTATTTAGCATTTCATTATTTATTTCTGAAGAACTTAGAATGAGACAAATGCCTAATTTCTTACAATTTTGCAAAATATAATTAATTTGTGAAATATATTGAATATTATTTTTAATCATTTGGTCAAAGTTATTAATTACAAGAACTTTAGTTACCATTGGTTTCTCATTGAACTTTTTGCATACTTTATTAAATGATTTTTGATCACTAACATTGGCATTTGTTAATTTTGCTTGACGAAGTTTAATTTCTTTAACGTATTTATCTAATATTTTTTTAACATCATCAGATGAATCAGCAGAAATTACTTCTTTAATATGAGGAATATTAATTATTGATTGAATAGCAGAATTTTTCTCTTTAGAAATAATGTCAATATTTAAAAATACTGGAGAAGACATATATACAGATGTTATTATTAAACATGATAATAGCATGCTAACACCTGAACCTTTTTCACCAATAATTAAAATAGATTCATCTATTTTATAATCCATAAATAATGGGTTACCATTTTCATCAACACCAACGACAGCATAACATTTATTATTGCCTATATTGTTGTTTACAAGTATTGATTTAATTGATACTTTTGATAATTTAGCGTTTTTATATTCAAAAACAATATAATTGCCCCTTGTTAAAATGTAAAATTCTTCTAGTTGAAGAGAGTAAGCAATTTCACTGCCATTTTTAATAAACCCATCAACATCTTTCGCTTGGTTTCCATGAAATTTAATTTCAGTGAATAAGGGCATGACATTAATACTATCAAATTTTATCTTCAAATTTGCTTTCTCAAGGACTTGAGTAATTATTTCTTTGCTTTTATTAGCATCTATTTTATTATAAACATTGTTATCTATACTTGTATCATTTAAAAAGCTTAATGGTGGGGTATTAGTGTCAAACTTATCAGCCGTGTCAAAAGATTGTGTTTTCAATTTTGTGTGTTTAATGTTTTGATCACTATTTTGAGTTGTATTATGTACATCATCCTTGTCATTTTTTTTAGTTTTACTAAAAAAACTATTAATTTTATTGTTAATTCAAGTTCCAATTTTTGAGTTTGTTTTTTTAATTAACATCAAACAAATTAAAACAATTAAAGTAATGGCAAATAATATAGTAATTCAGTAATTTATAGAAACAATAAATTCACCAATTAAACCACCAGAAACAATAAAAGCAAAATTAGGAGTTTCATTGCCTTTAGGCATAGTTATCCTAGTGTTCATAAATCATAAACTATTTACATCTTTGTATGCATATGACCAAATATTTTTGATAGCATAAGGCAAAAAATAGTTATTATGGTAATAACTAAGCCGCATAACAAAATTTGATTTGTTAGGATCTGAATCATATATTTTTTCTCAAACAGTGCTTTCAAATCAAATAGTTGATATTGTTGAGAATACTATTGATACCAATATGACAATTAATGATGCACCAATAATAAATCTTTTTTTGATTGTTAGATTAAAAAAAGATACACAAATAAAAATAATAGAAAAGATATAAATCAAATATTTTCCAAATCCAAATAAATATTCAAATAAAAAAGCATCAATATAGCAACCACATAATGGAATTCTAAGAATGGCAAATATTAAAATTGATAATAAAATAATTTTTATTATCAATTGTTTAACATTTTTCTTTTTATTATCTAATTCCGAATAAGGCTCAAATGAATTTATTTGACTAAGATCATTTATATCATTAGAAGTATTTTCGGTTGGTTTATTATCCATAAGATATATAGTTATATATTACTTATTTATCTATCTTTTCTAAAAACTAAAGTAGTTACTACTAGAGGTTTTTTCTCAAACTTCTTGTCATAATATTTAGTAAATATTTTTTTAATAAAATATTTAAACTCCTTTGTATTCAATAATTTAGTTTTATCAAGTACTTGTTTTTCAAGATTCTCATTAATTTGCTTTAAACATTCTTCATTAATTTCATTAATGATTTTCATGTTTTCATCAGTCATATTGATAACACCAATAGATGAGAAATTATGATGAGTAACTATCTTTTTTTGATTATCAATCAATAAATCTATTAGTAATACTCCATTGCTTGCCATCTGTTCTCTTTCAAATATAGATGCAGATCCAGAATCAACAGCTCCTGTAACATTAACAAATTGTAATTGTTGTTTAATAAATTTATGTGGTTTTTGTAATATACCATTATCAAATTCAATTAATTCACCATTAGATAAGATTAAAATATTTGATTTTTGAATATATGATTTAGATGCTGCATCTCTATATTGGATGAAGTTCATATATAAACCATTTAATGGAATTGCATATTTAGGTCGTAATAAACCTATTAAGAATTTGTGATCTTCAGCAGAAGCTGAAGCAGTTATTAATTCCTTAGGTAATTTAATAATCTTTTTTGCATTTGAGTAAACTATATGATCAAATAGAGTTGATTCTAATTTTTCATAGCCACTTACAGTATGCATTGCATATACAAAATAGTCAGTAGGCAATATTTTTAATTTAGGATCTTCATCATTTAATATGTTTTCCATTTTTTCAAATAGTTTTTGATGTATAGCTGTAATTATTATTACAGCATTCTTAGATTGCATTATTTCAGTATCTTTAATAAAGTTAATATTTTTATTTAAAAAATAATTCTTTTTACACAAGAATTGAAATGTTTGTGAAGCAGATTTACTATAAATTAAAAATGGTCTATTTCTTTCAGCGCAAATTTTAGCAATAGTCATAATTGTGTAAAAATCAAAATTATTACATGCAATTAATGTTCTTCCATCTTCATTTTCACTTAATATGTCTGAAATGAATTCAGCAATACGATGTGATGGACTAGTAAATCCTTTATTAATTCCTATATTACCAACACCAACTAATAAAGCTAAATTCTTATTTTTAGTAATTTGGTTGATTTCAAATATTTGGTCTTCAAAAGCATGATTACGATTAGAACTAATCATAAAATCATCAATGAATATAATTCCACCATCTTGAGTATTAATAACGAAACCAAATGATTTAGGCAAAAAGTTAGATAAGTAAAATGGAGTAATTTGTATGCCTCCAATAGTTTGCATTTCTAATGAGTTAATAATTTTTATGTTAGGTCGATGATAATTATTTTTATCAATTATTGATAAATAATTGAAATAATTGATAATTATATTAGCTCCTACATCACTGACATAAATAGGGACTTTTGGTAAATGCTTTAACAAATATGGGAGTCCAGCATAATTCTCATATTTAGGAGTACCAATGAAAATTCCTTTTACAGCATTAGCATTTTCAACTATTCAACTAAAATCTGGAATTACTTTTTTAACACCTAATTGTGCATTAACTGGTGAAGCTAAGCCACAATTAAATAAATATATGTTGCCATTAATATTTAATGCATAACATTGTTTACCACGTTCATTTAGGCCACCAAAGCCTATAAATTTAATTTTTGACATTTTTTATAAATCTCTATAACGAATATACTATTTATATAGCATTGGAACTATTATATATTTAGATTATTTGTTTTTTTCTTTTTTTGTTAATGCTTGTAATGGGTTTAAGTTTAAATTATCAAAATCAAGTGATGGGTTTTTGTGATTACTAAAAATAAAATCTGATTCTCTTACATAGACAAAATTGTCAAGAATGTTTACAGCATGATCAACGTTTCTTTCTGAATATTTAATGATTATTGAAATGCTAGATAGAAACTTTTCAATTTGTTCGGCAGAATTCTTATCAAACATTATCTTTGATAATCCCTTATTAATTTTTTTATATTCAACCCTGTAATAGTTTAATACATTATTAGCTAACTTGTATGAAGAAACTGTATCAAGTTTAATTTTGTCTTTAGTTTCTAATGGTTTTAAAAGATCACTCATACATTTATATGAAAGTTTAAAAGATTCTCTAATAATTGAGATAGCTTCTTTATTAAAATTATTTTGTCTAATTATGTTAACTGAATTAATAATGTAATCAGCCATTCTTTCTAAGTCAGAAATTGAATAAATTATTGAAACTGCAAATCTTAAATGGTTTGCAACCGGTTGATTTCTTGATATAGATCAAATACATTCATTTAGAATATCAGCTTCCATATGATTTGATTTATTTTCATCCTTTTGGAATTCTTGATACTCTTCATTACTAATAGTAGTGTTTTTTGAAAGAGAAGAAATTAAATTCTTCCAATCATTTTTAACATGACGATAGAATTTTAATAAATCCCTTGTTAATTCTCTTTCAGATTCTCTTACTAACCCGTAATTTGCTGACATATCCTATTTATTTTTATTGCTTTTTTTTGCATTTGATTTTTTTGATAATTGTGCGCAATATTCCTTTTCAGATAAATTTAGTTTTTTTGCTCTGTGTTGATTTAACAATTTAATTGTTAATGTTATCGCACCACTAATAGTGCAAACAATATTTGCAATTAATACTGGAAATAATGTTGTTAATCAAGTCTTTATATCATTTTGAGCAATAGAGTTAATTAAAGTGGTACTGCTTTGAGCAATAAAGAAAATATCACCAATAACCAAAATCAAAAACATTGGAGCAGAAATACCACTAGAATCTTTTGTTTTTAATAACATTATTAATTGTGGAATTGTATATATACCTATACAAACTGCAGCTATCAAGCCAAGTATAAAAGATATAAATCCAAGTGTATTCATTCCTAAAATATTCATATTAACCAATCTTTCCTGAAATATAGTCCTTTGTCTTTTTATTTTTTGGAGTAAAAAATATACTCCTTGTATCACCAAATTCAATTAATTTGCCCTTGTAAAAGAAGGCTGTATAATCACTTATTCGCTGAACTTGGGCCATTGAATGTGTTACCAATATAATTGTATATTTTTTCTTTAGGTCTAAAATCAAATTTTCAATTTTTGCTGTAGCAATTGGGTCTAAACCAGATGTAGATTCATCCATTAATAAAACTTCAGGTTTTAATGCTATTGCTCTAGCAATACACAATCTTTGTTGCTGACCACCTGACAATGAAGACGCTGGAGAAGATAATTTATCATTAACTTCATCTCATAATGCAGCTGATATTAATGATTCTTTAACAATGTTATCTAAAATTTCTTTTTGTAATATACCATGTGATCGTGGACCAAAAGCAACATTATCATAGATACTCATCGGGAATGTTGTTGCTTTTTGGAAAACCATGCCAACTTTTGTAGTCAATATAGATGAATTTAATTTCTTTGAATATAAATTTGTTCCATCATTAAAGTATATTAACCCATCATGATGTGTATTTGGTATTTGCTCATTCATTTTATTAAAACATCTTAACATTGTTGATTTGCCACATCCACTTGGACCAATAAAAGTAGTTACTTTGTTTCGCTTAATTTTGATGTTAATATCAAATAGAGCTTGATAAGAACCATAATAGAAATTAAAATTTTTTACTTCAAAAATATTTTTTGGGTTGAAGTTCTTGTTTTGAGTATTTAGCAATTCATTATTCTTCTTAACTAAACAATGATAAATTTCCTTTTGATTTTTATTTAAGGCAATTTGTTTGAAAACTCTAACAAACTTGTTAGAGTCATAAATTTCTTTAACCTTTATGTGATCATATTGGTCTTGATCTACACTAATAAGATTGTTTTTTTTAATTTTTTTGATTTCTTTATTGTATCATGCCTTTATTTCACATTTTTTATTTGCATATTCTTTTTTAATAGCAATTTTGTCGGATTTAGATTTTGCTTTTTTCAAATTTTGTTTATAAAGGTTCTTAACTTCAAGTTTCTTGTTATTAAATTCAATAGAAAGCGAAGAAAGCTCTTCTTTTGATTTTTTCTTTTGATAAATTTGAATTTTCTTTGAATTACTCATTACGTATGATTAATAATATTGTAAATATATTTTTGTTTATAAATTAAAGACTTAAGATAATGAATTAAGTTTTTAAAATTTGTTTTATATTGTGAATGTTTAGGATTTGAGGCTAAACTAGTATTTGTCTTATGAGATTTGTTAATTTGTATTGCTGAATCGCAACGTTGTTTCTCTCTTTTGCTTTTATATCGATAATACCATGGGATTACTACATTGACAATTAAAATAATCATCAAAACTAAAATCATGGTAATAAATGCACATTCATACATTATTGAATTGGCTTTAGTCATGTTTGCCTCATAAATTTGGGCATAAATTCTTGTAGTTAATGTCTGTCCTTCATAAATTAGTGAGATTGATGAGCTACTTGCTAATCCACTTGTCAAATATAGTGGTGCTGTTTCAGCTAGAATTCTACCAATAGATAAAACAATGCTAGTTCTTATACCCTGACTTGCAATTGGTAAAACAACTTTTCTAAATGTTTCTCATTTACCTGCGCCAAGAGCATATGAATTTGTTCTTAATTCATTTGGAACAGATTGTAATGCTTGTTGGATTGTACGGATGAATGTAGGTAAGATAACAATGATAATTGTTAATATACCAGCAATCAAACTTTTTCCAGCATGCCCTTGATTTGATAGTCCTAAAGTCTGGATGAAGAAAATTAATCCAAACATTCCAAATAAAATACTTGGTGTTGCACCTAGTGAATCAATAAAGAATAATAATGTTTTTTTAATCTTACCTTCTTTAGCAAATTCACTTAAATAAATTGCAATTGATAGTGATATAGGAAAACCAATACCAATTGCAATTAAAATAATTAGTATTGTATTTACAAAAGCTTGTCCTGTAGTATCTTTACTAAAGGCAGTAGCACTTGCATAGTTAGATGCTAAACCATAGGCACCAAATATTAATATGTTTTCAAGAATTCAGAATAGAAATACTAAAGATAAAAGAATTGAAAATCATTCCCAAAATATTTTTCAATAATCATAGATGTGAGCAAACTTATTTTTAGTTATTCTTGTACCAACATATTGAGAAATATCAGCTTTGCTGATTTTTGAATGATAAGTGATATTTTCTCAAAGAATTACTAATTTATTCGGTATAAAGTAAATGAAATTATTGATAATTTTACTAATGCGTGTTCATTTATTGTTCTTATTTGATTTCTTTTTAGTAATTCTTGTAGCTATAGCATTGAAGATTAAAACCATAATAAACATGATAATTCCAAATGCAAATAATAATCCTTGTAAAGCAGGACCACCAGATTCAGCAAACATGTTTGCTGAAATTAATGCACCTAAAGTTCTTAAACCACTAGTTAATATTTGAATAAATCCACTATCAAATGTATTGTTATACATTTGTGATTGTAAGATCATACTTACTGCCATAGTTTCACCAATAGCACGGCTAATTGACATTAATATTCCAGTAGTAGAACCAATACGGCATTCTTTTTTACATATTTTATATATTGCTTTTGTTTTGGTGATTCCTAGAACCATAGCACCCATTAATAAATCATGACTTACACCATCAAGAGCATTTAAATTTAATGAAACTACTGTAGGTAAGATCATAAAGCTTAGCATAAATGAAGCTGTTAGAATACTAAAATTTGTACCAGTGCCAAATATAGCTGTTGTAATTTTACCTATAGCTTGTATTGCAAATAAACCAAAAATAACTGAAGGAATATCAGCTAATAGTTCTATAGCAATTCTTAATGGTTTTTGGAATTTAGCTGGTACACGATATTTTATAAATATCGAAGTCTTAATACCTAAAGGTCCTGCAATTAAAATAGCAAGTAGTGTTGTTAATAATGTGATTAATGTTGGCAATCAAACACTTGCTTGGTTTTTACTTAGATCGAATCTACCAGAAAAAAGAATGTTAATAATACCATAATATTTAAAACCTGGGATTGATGCATAAATGATAAAAGAAATTAAGGCAATAAACATTAATGCAAACAATCAAGCAATGATAGAAGTAATAACTTTGGCTCTTTTATCAGTTCGAGTTTTTTTTATTCCTAGTGAATTATTACTTGCTAGCTGAGTTTTAATCATTATTCAACAGCTCCAAAAATAGCTTCCTTGCTATCTCAATTATCCCCACGTATATTTAATAGGGTATTATCACTAATTCATAACGATGAATTGCTAAGCATTGAATTATATTGATCTTGACTAATACCTTGAGCACCCAGTTTTAAAAACCCTGTTGATAGTGAATATTTTAAAATGCTTTCAACAAATTCTTTTGTTTTTGATGAAGAGTTAATATTCAATAATAAATTAAGTGGGCGGAAAAAATTATAACCATCACCTATCTTATTTGTTTGATATTCAATATTGTTATATGACAATATACCATATCTATTAGTTTCAATTAATTTACGATTTTGTTCAACAAAGCTACTTGACAAATAAATCATTGATCCAGGGATATTATTACTATTAAAAACAGATCATGCTCTAGAATTAGCTTCATCAGTATCATATAGTTTAAAATCATTCCCATAATTACCATTTTCAAAGGCTTTTATTTGATCTGAATTTAGATTATCTTGACAATTATCAAAATGGCAGCATTCAAAAAAACTTGCAGCTGTACCACTAGTTAAACTTCCACCACTTCGTGCATATGGAGTAATTGTTTGATTTTCAAATTTAGTTAAATCAGTTTTAGAAATTTGATCTTGATAATTAGGATTTAAAAATAATGATAAATGAGGTTTTTCACTTGGCAAGCCATTTTTAAAACCTGAAAATGTTCGATATAAATTTGTAATGTTATCTTGATTTAAAGTCAAAACCTGATTTAAATTTACATTATTTGATATTTCTTTTGGAGGGATGTAAACAATGCAAATTCCTTCTCAACCTATAGTTACTGTTTTTATATTGTTATTAATTCATTCATTTCTATATGATTCTTTAACTGTATTAAAAGGATTTTTGCTAGCGGTACCAATATTGGTAAAATTATTAGCTACTTGACTTATACCAAAGCCAGATCCACCAGCATCAACATTAACATCAACTTTATTAGTTTTTAAAAACTCTTTAGCATATTCTTCAACAAATGGTTTTACACCACTTGAGCCAACACATGAGATCGTTTTTATTTTATTAAAAGGAATGGCAAAAATGCAAATGAAGCTAATTAAAGCTCCGGTCGATAAAACATATAAAGAATTTTTGACTCATTTTTTCATATGCTATCATTTAATAAATTGCATATTTTGTAATCTAGTTAATCTTTTTGGTTTCAAAGTTCTAAAGTATTATCGAAATACTCTTCAGATTTCTGTGCGGATTCTTTAGCATCACTAACAGGAATTTTTTTAAAATAATCTTTTTGTGGAACACCTTCTTTTCAAACCATACCGAATGGCATGTCACTGCTAGCACTACATCCAAATGAAAATGAATCACATGTGAATATAGTTTTTAAGTATTCTAACAAACTACGCATAGTAGATGCAGATTTATCATTTCTTTTAAATTTATTTTCAACAATTACTTTTTTATTTTTGGTGTTGATATCGCGATCTTCTGCTTCTTTTACATCACTACTATCTCACTTTTCATCAAATTCTCTATATTGTTCTGGTCTTAATAAATCCTTATTAGCGGTTTTTGCAGATTCAATATCAATATATAAAACCAACCCAAAGTCAACACTTGAATTTACAAAGGCATCCTTATTGATACAATTGTAAAACAATGATCCAACAAATGCATCATCTGAAGTATAGTCATAATGTGTTTTTGAAAATTGAGGATTATTTGAAAAGAATCTATTTGAGTTTGCACTGCATTCTGAGCCAAGAATTATCATATAGTTTCCAGAATGGAATTTTTTTGTACCACAAATTAATTCTTGCATTGATACTGTAGGTTTTGAACAATCTTTTAAGCTTGTGCTTACAGAATCATTAGTAAATTTTACTTGATACATACTAGGTTTGTATGTTGGGGCACATGATGTAGCTAAGACAGTAGGGGTAGCTACAATTGGTGAGCAAATTGACAATAGTAACTTATGGAGTTTCTTCATAGTTAGTAAATAGTTATTTACATTATATAATTTTTATATAAATGAAATATATAAAAATATATAAGGAGCCAGATTTAAAATCCCAAGCAAAAAGGGATATAAATACTGACAAAATCAAGACAGTTGATTTCAAAATTGATAAAAAATATATATTGCCTCTTTATAAGAAATTACATTTTTACACAAGAACATATGGATGTCAAGCCAATGTAATTGACTCGCAAGTAATTTCTAGAATTCTACTCAATTTAGGTTTTAAACAAACAAATGAAATCAAAAAGGCCGACTTTGTTATTTTAAATACTTGTGCTATTAGGCAAAATGCTGAAAATAAAGTTTATGGCGAAATTGGGTTTATAAATAGACTTCGTAGTAAAAACAATAATTTTAGACTTGCAGTTTCAGGTTGTATGCCATTGCAAGAAATAACCACTAATAAACTCAAAAAAGATAATAAAGTAGATCTTGTTTTTGGCGTTCATAACATTGATGAATTACCAAAATATGTATATGAAATATACAAGAATAATACCAAAATCATAAGTATCAAACATAAAAAAAACAACTATTATAAATTGATGCCTAGACAATATGAAAATAAACATAAAGCATTGGTAACAATAATGGACGGATGTGATAATTTTTGCACATATTGTATAGTTCCTTATACAAGAGGACAACAAATAAGTCGCAACAAAGATGATATTATTAATGAAATTAAACAGTTAATAAAAAATGGATGTAAAGAAGTTACATTAATAGGTCAGAATGTAAATGCTTATGGAATTGATTTTAAAGCTAAGAAATATAATTTTAAAGATTTATTAGTCGATGTTGCTAAATTAAAAATACCACGTATTAGGTTTGCTACAAGTAATCCTTGAAATTTTGATTTGAGTATTATTGATGTTATTAAAAAATATCCAAATATTATGCCAGCAATTCATTTACCTATACAATCTGGTGATCAAGAGATATTGAGAAGAATGAATAGAACAATGAAAATTTCTGATTATTACAGAATTATCAAATATATTAACAAAAATATTAAGAATTGTGCTATTACAACTGATATAATTGTTGGTTTTCCAAATGAGACTAATAAACAATTTAACAACACATTAAAATTTTATAAAAAAGTGAAGTTTGACAATGCTTTTACTTTTATCTATTCAAAAAGAACCGGTACACCAGCAGCTAAAATGGAAGATAAAATTAGTTTAGATGTTAAACAAAAACGTTTGGCTAAATTAAATGAATTAGTACGTAAATATGCTAAATTAAATAACAAAAAATTTTTAAATAAGACAGTTGAAGTTTTAGTTGAAGGTATTAGTAAAACTAATAATTTAAGATTAATGGGTTATTCACCACAACTAAAAGTTATAAATTTTAATGGTCATGCTAAGATAGGCGATATTGTGAAAGTAAAAATAACATCTTATAATCGCTTCTCATTAATTGGTAATCAAGTTGATTAACTAACATCATTTCTTAAATAGCCAATCATTGAACCAGCAAATCAAATAAAGCTTATTATACTTCAAAAAATAATTGTACTTGCACGTGTATAAAATTCAGTTGTAGTGTAATGATATACTGAAGCAATATCATAACCTTGTTGATTATATACACTAACATATTGACTAGGGAACATAAAATAATACTCTTCACGACCTTCAGGAACTTCTTTATTAAATAATGGTTTACCTTCTTCATCAATTCCAAAACAACTATAACCGAATGTTTTTAGAGTTCAACCATTTCATCTAGAATTTATTTGTCCTACTCCAGTATATGCTAAAAAACATCTAGTGAAACTATCCACACTAATTGGAATAGGATCGGCAGATAGATTATAAGGGTTTTTTATTTCTACGATTTCTTTGAAACTATTTTGAAAATGATTATTGTCATTTCATAAATAACTAGTAATGTCATAATCTTTAACTAACTGTTGAATTATTTGTGTCCAATAAATCATGCAGAAGTGTTTTAACATACTATATTGAACTTTAGCCATTGATAAATTACTATTTGTCAATGTATTAGTTCAAATATTGTATTTTTCTTTATTATCATTAATGAATTTATAACACAATTCATCAAATTTTGTTTGCATTTCTTTTGCATCTTCTTGTTTACTATAAACATTAAAAATTGATTTAAAATTATAATTTTCGTCTTTGTCATCTAAAATTTTTAGTGTTATATTTTCAAATACGCTTTTATCAAATTCATTAATGTCACCTTGAATTTTCATTAAGTCTTTATCAGAAACATATGTTGATGGTACTACATCAAATACTGTTGTTAAATTTGAAAGTCATATATCATGAGGACCTGCACCCAAATATTTCAATCATGTACGGATGCTACTATTTAGTCCTAAAAACATAAATCCTAAAGTTTTATAATTGTATGTCTCACTTGGTTCTTCACTTTCAGTATAAAGATCTTCAGATATTGGGATGATAAAAGGATATGTGGTTTGATTATTAGTATGGTAACATGATTTTAGAAAATTTAATAAATTATCATCTTTGTTTTTGATGGTTGTTCTAAATTTTGGGTATTGTCCATATTCGGATGACTCAAGAGTTGTTTTTACATCATCTAAATCAAACAATTTATAAAAATTTGATAATTGATTATTAATATTTAAGGTTTGATAAATATAATTATTAAAATCATTATTTGCACGATCAACATCGTATAAATCTGTTTTAGGTAAAGTATCATAAAAAGCAAAATTTTTATAATCTAAATCATTTGTTTTAACAGAAAACGATGTTATTTTACCATCATATTTAGAAACAATTTTAGAGGACTTATCTGACATAACAACAGAACCAATAACATCATAAATTGATAAGATGATAGCTACTAACGTAACAGTAATAAAAATCTTTAGTTTGTTACCAAAATTACCAATAAATACAGCAAAACTTGAAAATATTAAATTAACAACAAATGGACCTATTACTAATGATGCAACTAGAGGAATGATTTTATCATATTGCATTCCTGAAGGATGAGATATAGCATCATATTGTCCAAATGCCATAGTACATAAGGCAATTATTATATACCCAATGCTAAATAAAAGATTGGCTAAAATTACCCATATTAATTTTGGTAACAAAATTTTAATTCTTTTTAGTGGTTTAGAATAAATAATTAATTCAGATCCATCTTCAACATCATTTTTAAATGCATAACCAACTAATAAACCACTTTTAACAGCTTCAATAGTTATAAAGGTGGTTTGAATATTAATAAGATCAAAGTTCCACATTAATATTGGAGATGTTTTAGTAAATGCTGGAACAACAATTAAAAACACAATTGCAAAAATATAACCAATAGCCACAATTAATCATAATGGTATTTTTGAGAATATTACTTTAGATAAATATCGGAAATAAGCGAACATTGATACTTTATTTCTTCTTTGGTTTTAATAATTCTTTAATTGAAGCATTTAATGTTCTTATAGCAACATTATTGAAATTATATCAAGGAATTACAATATCAGCATTTGCTTTTTGTGGCAAAACAAATAAGTTGAACATTGGACGAACTATTGTTCTTCATTGTTTAATGATATCAGCAGTTTTTCTGCCTCGTTCATTTGTATCTCTTAAAAATCTTCTAATGAATCTTTCATCAGATGGAGTGTCAACAAATATTTTAATATTTGCTTTTTGGTTAATTTCATTATCATATAAAGTTAAAATGCCCTCAAAAATGATTACATCATAGTTTTTTAAAGTCTCAAATTTATTTAATCGTTTTGATTTTTTATAGTCATAGTATGGAACTTTAACTGATTTATGGTTGATAAGATCATTAATTACCTTTCTTATTAAAGTTCAATCAAATGATTTAGGATGATCAAAGTTTACATTATCATGTAAATAATTAACATTTAAATTATTCAAACTATTTTTGTAAAAACGATCTAGACTTAAATGCAATAATTTAAGTTTTTTTGGAAAAATTTTCTTAATTTCTTCAGTAACGGTTGTTTTACCACTTCCACTACCACCACATACACAAATTAGAACAGCAGAATTTTGACTCATACTTAATTAATAATTATAAATTAATGCTAATTAATTTATTATCTAAAACAAAAATTTTATTATTCAGATATTGTAAATGATGATTATTTGTTTTGAAATTGAACACAATTTTGTATGCACACAATGATTGATGTGTGTGTTTTTCATCTTTAATTATTTCACTATTTTTATATTTTGTTTCACCAACTAAAGGATAGCCAATATAGTTAAAATGAGCTCTAATTTGGTGTGTTCTACCTGTTAAAATATTGATTTCAATGGTACTTGTTTTATCATCATGACTAATCATTTTATACTTAGTAATTATTCTTTTAGAATTATCATTAATTGGTTTTTTAGTAATTGTCACTAAATTTTTGACATTATTTTTTGTTGAATAAGCTACAAGAGTGGCTTGCTTTGGATCAATAATACCATGAACTCTGGCAATATAATATTTGCTTATTTCATGATTTTTTGTTTTTTCATTTAAAAGTTCCAATGTTTTATGATTTTTTGCAATTAATACGATTCCAGCTGTATTACGATCTAAACGATTAACAAGACTAGGAACAAAACTATTTTCATGCTTTGGGTCATATTGTTTATTTGTTATTAAATAATTAATAACTTGATTAATTAGTGTATTGTTGTTGTTTGCCACATCTGCATGGACTAATAAACCTTTTGGTTTATAAACAATCATTATATTTATGTCTTCATATAGAATTAAAAAATCCTGTTTTTTATTAACACTAAGTGATTGTTTATTATTAACTAATAAATCGTTATTGATATAAATTTTAATTTCATCATCATATTGAACTCGATAATTAAATTTGACTTTTTTATTGTTGACTTTAACTTTATTGTTTCTTATTGCTTTATAGATTTCAGATTTTTTAATATTGCAAAATGTTTTAGATAAAAAGTTATCTAATCTTATATTTTCATCATTATGGTTAACTTTTATTACTTTCATATGCTAATAAAATAAGAGATAATTGCCACAGCATTTGATACATTTAATGAATCAACTTTTTTATTAATAGGAATAAAAATAGTTTGATCACATAAATTGATTTGTTCTTGTTTTAATCCTGAGCCTTCATTACCAAATAAAATTGCTATTTTTTTAGGTTTAGGTTTATTAGATAAATAATTTAAATCAATAGATTTTTTATTAACATCTGTAGCATAAACAATATAATTTTTGCTTTGCAAATCTTTAATACATTTACTTAAATTATTTGTATAAACAATATTAATATCTAATCCATAACCCATAGAAGATTGTATAACTTTGTAATTATATAGATCAACTGAGTTATTAGTTAAAACAAGATTAGTAATATTAAAAGCAAAACATGTTCTTAATATTGCACCTAAGTTATTAGGGTTTTGAATGTTATCTAAAATTAAGGCATCATTATTTAAATCTATAGATTTATTTTTGCTTTTTTGTTCAAAAACAGCAATCAAGCCATCACCATTTTCTTGATGTGACATATAATCATAAACACGCTCATTAACAATAACAGCATTAGAAAAATTTTTAAACTTTTCATAAAATTTAGAATTTTGTTTAATAATAATTTTATCAAGCTTAAAATTTAATGAAATTAAAGTAGTAATAATTTTCCTATTTTGACAAACAAATAAACAAGTTTTATCACGATATTTCTTATCGTCAAATAGTTTATTAATTGATTTAACAATTTGATTGCTTGTTGATATTATTATGTTTTCCATATAACTTTATTTTTTGATAAGAGATGGTTCATTCATTTCTTTTGGTGGTTTTATGCCCATGTAATTAAGAATTGTTGGGGCAATATTACCTAATTTACCATTTTTGATAATTTTAATATTTTTATCAGTTATTATAAATGGTACAGGGTTTGTTGTATGTTTAGTTACTATTTGATTGTTTTTATCTAACATGCATTCAGCATTACCATGATCACCAACAATAAATAAAGTTACATTTTTTTGTTTACATTTTGTGTAAATTTTACCAATCATAGTATCAACCGTTTCAATAGCTTCAATTGTTGCTTTTAAATTGCCAGTATGACCTACCATATCTGGATTAGCAAAGTTCAATATTGTTAAATCATATTTACCAATTGTAGGCAATAATTTATTAGTAATCTCATTTGCTGACATTTCAGGTTCTAAATCGTATGTTTTTACTTTTGGTGAAGGAATTAAAACCTTATCTTCATTCTTGTAACTTATTTCCTTCCCACCATCAAAGAAAAATGTAACATGCGCATACTTTTCTGTTTCAGCAATTCTCAATTGTGATAATTTATTATTAGCAATTACTTCGCCAAGGGTGTTTTTTAATTTAACTTGGCTAAAAGCAACTGCTGATTCATTCATTCCTTCATATTTTGTCATTGTTACCATAAAAATATTTTTTACTGATAATTTTGGTAAAAAATCATAATATGATGAATGACAAATACAATGGGTTAATTCTCTTGCACGATCAGCACGGAAGTTAGCAAAGATTACTGCATCATTATTGGTTAGAGCAATGTTTTTAACTTTATAGTTATCATTAATCGCTGGAACAATGAATTCATCACTAATATTGTTGCTATATGAATCTTTTATGTATTTTGTTAAATCTGTAAATTTATTTTTTGATTTTCCAAGAATGGTTTCATATGCCAATTCAATACGGTCTCATCGTTTATCCCTATCCATTGCATAAAATCTTCCAGAAACAGTTGCAATTTTAGCACCATTTTGTTTACAAAATTTTCTAAATTCTTTTAAGTCATTAATGAAAGAATGTGGATTAACGTCCCTTCCATCAGTCAATATATGTATTATTGGTTTTATGCTATTTTTAGTAGCTAATTTGATTAATTGGATTATATGATTATAGCTTGAATGTACACTGCCATGAGATACAAGACCTATTATATGTAACTTAGATTTATATTTTTTTACATAATTAAATGCTTTTGAAAAAGCACTATTTGATGCAAAAGATTTATTTTTAATTGCATTGTCAATTAATCCCAAACCTGTATAAACGATTCTTCCAGCACCCATATTCATGTGCCCAACTTCACTATTACCCATTTGACCATCTGGTAAACCTACATATCTTTCTGAAGCATTAACAAGCTCATGAGGAAAATTCTTTAATAAATTATCAATATTTGGTGTTTTTGCCAAATAAATAGCATTACCATCCTTTTTAGATGAATAACCAAAACCATCTAATATTGCTAATAAAACTTTATTATTCTTCATCATTTATAGTAATTATATTACTATAAATTAAAGTTAAGTCCCAAAATGTTCGCCTAGTTTAGTTAAATTAGCAAATAATTTCACAAAGTTTGGCTAACTTTGTGTGAGAACATTTTTAATTCTCTATTAAACAACTTTTTTCCAAGAGTTTCAAAATCTTTAGGGGTCATCCTATTTTCATATTTAGCATAAACATTAAACTTCTGTTTAAGAGGTTTTGATATTTTAGATGCAGGTTTTCCAAAGAATTCTTGTATTGATTTCATATATAATCATTACTAATGCTTTAAGTTATTTAGTTTAACTACTCTATTAAAATCACTTCTTAAATCAGAGACTTGTTTTTCAATTTGTGTATTAAATTTTAATTGTTGTTTGTTAAATTTAGCTTGTTCAGCAAATCCATCAGTAACAATCTTAGCTAATTTATCTAAAGTCATTTTATTCTTGTTTCCTGGTTTTCTCCACCACCAGGTCCACCTTTAGACTTAATCCTACTTAGCTTAATCTCATCATTAATTAAGTTCTTATTCTTTTTAGCATCGTCAATTTTATACTTGATACTCATATGTATATTATATATTACTCTTTTCTACTAAAATAGGAGCTACGTTGCAAAAATAAAATATGGATTTTATAATGATTAAATTGTCATTTTTTAATCTTCGTTCATAATATATTCTGCTTGTAAAATAACATCTTTTATAGCTTGTAATTGATACTCAGGTGGATAATTATACTTTCTTAAACATTCCTTAATTTTGATTCGCATTTTTGCTTTAGTTGATTCTTTATTAGATCAGTCAGTTGAAGCATATTCTTCTATAACATCTTTTAATTCTCTAGCTATTAACTTTAATGTTTCATCATTAAGCAACTCTTGTGCTGACTTATCTCTAATTAATGCATCATAGAACGCTCTTTCTCTACCATAAATACCACGTTTATTTGCTTCCTTTTCATCGGAAACCATTTCACTGGCAAAGTTTACTAAATCAACTATAGTTGATTCTAGAGCAAAACTACTATCTCTGTCATTGTATTTTTCAAGTATTTTTCTTAATCGCTTTGAGTATTCTTGTGATTTAAAGAAATTATTCTTTCTAGATTCACCAATAGCCTTTTCGAGTAATTTTTTAACTATTTCGACAAAAATATGTGGGGGATTCCTTTTTCTTAATTCTTCAATTTTTTCTTTACTTAATAAATCAATAAAATTTATTGATGTGTCTTGACTTTTAGATAGCACTTTTACTTCATCACTTTTTATAGCATCTGCCAATAATCCGGCAACATAAGAATTCATTTCTTTTATCGAAACCGGACCTATTTTTACTCTTAACTTTAAAATATAACTTCTGATAGCTAAGTAATAATAAGTATCATTTTTTTCTTCTTCAGTACAAATTCCACCGCAAATAACAAACGACTGCTTAAGAGCTGGAGTCAATTCATTAATGAATGACTTTTCACGTTTTTTATCTTCAAGAATAAATTGTGCACCTTCTTGTATAGCAGCAAATCTTACAGGAGCATCCTTGCTGAAAAATTTTGCTTTATTAACTTTATAAAACCATTCATTAAGAATCGATAATTTTTCTTTTAAAATGTTGTAAATCTCATTCTTAGCATCTTGACAGTTATTTGCTCTATCTCTATCAGTGTACTGAGATAAAGCCTCATCAAGTGCTTTACTTAAACCAATGTAATCGACAATTAACCCTGAAGTTTTTCCAGGATATACTCTGTTAACTCTGGCAATAGCTTGCATCAAATTATATGACTTTAGTCTTTTAATAAAATACATAACATCAAGATCTGGAACATCAAATCCTGTTAGTCACATATCACAAACAATAGCAATCTTGTATTTTGAATCATCTTTTTTAAATTCTTCAGCTAATGCTTTTCTATAATCAGAATTTCCAAACAATTCACGCTGTTCCTTTGTATCTTTGTTAGATTCAGTTACAACCAAAATAACTTTATCTTTGTAATTTGGTTTTAATTCTTCAACAATTTTCTTATAAAGTTTTGCAGCAGCAATTCTTGTTTGACATACAATCATTGCTTTACCATTTAAGAAACCTTTTCTCTCATCATAATGAACCATGATGTCTCTTGCAAACAAATCAATCATATCGTCATCTTCAAGAATTACCTTAATTTTAGACATTTCAGCTTTAGACTTTTCTATTGATTTTATATCTGAACTTTGATTTCTTTCTATTTCATCATAATACTCATCAATTTGTTTTAATACATCATCATTAGTTCATACTTTTGCCAATCTTGATTCATAATACAATTTTACTGTCGAACCATCTATAACAGATTGTGTCATATCATAGACATCAATGATATCGCCAAAAATATCAGTGGTTTGTTTATCTTTTGTAGATATGGGTGTACCAGTAAACCCAATAAAAGTTGCATTTGGTAATGCATCCCTAATATATTTTTCTACACCATATTTAAAGACAGCCTCAATTTCCTTTGAGTCATTATCTCTTACATAATGAACAGTTTCATAAATTCCATAATGACCTCTATGTGCTTCATCAGTCATTACAATGATGTTATTTCTTTCATTTTTTGGTAAATTTTCTTTATCAAACTTACCAACAGTAGTTAAAATAATTCCGCCTTGTTTTATTTTGCTTAATTTTTTGACTAAATCTTCCCTTGATGTAGCGACAATTGGTTCACATTTTAAATAATCTCTAGCACTAAAAAATGTTTTATACAATTGATCATCTAGATCAATTCTATCTGTAAGTAATACAATAGTAGGAACGTTTAATTCAGTAGTAGTTAGTAAACGGTGAGCAAGCATAACCATTGAGTAAGATTTACCACTTCCTTGAGTGTGCCATACAATACCAGCTTTTCCACTCCCTTTAGGTTTAATTGTTTTTAGTATTGAATTTAAGGATTTATTTACACCAAAATATTGATGATATTGAGACATTATTTTAACAGGTTTACTATTTCTATCCAAAATAAAGAAAATATTATTCTGAATTATATCTATCAGTCTTTTTTTATCAAATAGACCATCAATTAAAACATTTAATTTATCGGTAAATGATTCATCATATCCCTTTTCACCATTAACAGATTTTCATTCGTTGAATCTATCTATTTTTGAAGTAAGTGTTCCAACTTTGGATGTAACACCATCAGATATAATTAAAAAGGCATTATAGTTAAATAATGTGGGAATATCATATCTATAACCATCTGATTCACTATTTGAACCAAGTTGTATATAAGCTTGTTCTAGTGTTGCATTAGTTGCATCTTCATCGAATGACTTTAACTCCATAACAATTAATGGAATGCCATTAATGAAAATAACAATATCAGGAATACGTACATTCCTTCCTTCTTTAAATTTAATTTGATGAGAAACTTGAAAAACATTGTTTTCAGGATTATTAAAATCAATTAGTCTAATTGTTGGATTTACATCATAATCTTTGGATTCAATTGTAATACCATCAATTAATAGTTTATGAAAATTAAAATTTCTTTCAAATAATGAAGGATTTTCAAGTCTAGTTATAACTTTTAAAACTTCATTAAGTAAATCTTCATCATTTATGTTGTTAATTTTTTTAAGAGAATCAATTAAAATGTTTTTGTTGATAAATTCATCCAATTTCCTATCTGAAATCCATGAATCATGTTCATCAATAAGTTCATATTTTTTGTCTTGCAGTAAAGATACAATCGTTTCTTCTACACAGCTTTCGTATACCATTATTATCTCCTAGTTAATTATTTGTTAATAATTAATCTATTTAAATATATTCTTATTATATTGCATAGATTTGTAAATTTTCAAATATAAATATACAAATCATTATCTTTCCAATATTTCTATACAGTGAATACGAGTAATTTAACGTAGATAGTTTTTTAAAAAATGGGTACATAGTTAACACTATTGGAACAATCGATGATTTAATTGAAAATAAACTCAAAATTATCGTAAAAATAGAAGAGTTTAGAAGAGTTATGTTTCTAAATTATCAAAGTAGCTGTAATAAAAAAATAAATCTTTCTGATATAGTTGATTTCGAAAATGGAGCACAGCCACCAAAAAGTCAACATATTTATGAAAAAAGGGATGGATATATCCGATTTATACAAAATCGAGATTATAATAGTGACTCTCATATTACATTCATTCCTATTTCAAGAAAAAATCATGTTTGTGATGAACATGATATCATGATGGATAAATATGGAGAAGCCGGTGCTATAAGATATGGTATCGCTGGAGCATATAATGTTGCTTTGCTCAAAATTATTCCAAAAAATGAATATTTAAAGGAATGAATTAGAGATTATTTGTCACAACCAGAGATAAAAGAAAATCTTTTTTTATCTTCTCAAGCATCAACAAGGCCATCATTAAATGAGTCAACATTCATATCGCTTAAACTCCCACTAATGGATGACAGTTTACTTTTTGAATATGAAAATAGTATGAATTTTCTTTTAAATGTAGAACTTTTGATTAAAAAAGAAATATTATTACTCAAAAAATCTAAAGTCATATTATTAGAAAAATATTTCTAAATAGTTAACACTATAGGAAGTATTGATGATTTAATTGAGAATTATCGTAATCAAGAAGTGAAAATATGTGAATTATTAAATAAATTATTGGAAAAATATGATGAATTTATACCATTTGAATATTACAATACTTCAATAATAAAATCTGGCATTAATAAATTTAGTAATTCAAAAAAATATTTGGATACATCCTCAATTGAAGGTATTAATAACATTATTGATAGTCAATATATTACATATAACAAAAGACCTTCCAGAGCAAATATGCAACCGATTAAAAAATCTGTATGATTTGCAAAAATGAAAGAATCACAAAAAATATTAATAGTTACTGATGAAGATCACGATATATTTCAAAACAATATCCTTTCTACAGGGTTTATGGGAATAAAAGCATCAAAACAACTACCTTTATCATTACTAACAGCAATAATTATTTCTCAAAATTTTATAATACAAAGAGATTTAAATTCGGTTGGTACAACTATGGCAGGTATCAATAACAACACATTTTATAAAATCCTTGTTCCAAAACTTAATGAAGAACAAACTAATAATTTTAACAACAAATATTGTAATTATGTATATCTTCTATCTTTATTAAGACGTAAAATTAAAGAATTAAGAAAAATTAAGAACTTGATGCTTTCCAAATATTTTTAATAAATTAAAAACCTTCCGAAATTATGGGAGGCAAAATGAAAGAATTTAAAAATTTTTTGATTCATCAAAATCTTTCAAACAACACAATAAGCTCTTATGTAACAGCTGTTGAACAATATTTCAAAAATTTTGATGATATAACAAAACAGAATTTATTAGCTTTTAAAGCTGAACTTGTTGATAAGAACAAAGGTAAAACAGTAAATTTGAGAATACAAGGTATAAACAAGTATTTAGATTTTATAAAAAAAGCAAAATTGAAACTTAAGTATATAAAAATTCAACAAAGATCTTATCTTGAAAATGTAATTAGTGATGCTGATTATGAGTTTTTAAAGAATAAACTGTTAAAAGATAATAACATTCATTGATATTTTGTTGTAAGATTTTTAGGTGCAACAGGTGCTAGAGTTTCAGAACTTATACAGTTTAAGTATGAACATTTAACTCGTGGTTACATTGATCTTTACACAAAATCAGGAAAAATTAGGCGAATTTTTATTCCAAAAAAATTAAGAATTAAAGCAATTAATTTTTATATGAGTATAAATAGAACTAATGGCTATCTTTTCTTAAATAAAAACAAAAAACAAATTACTACACGTGGATTGTCACACCAATTAAAAATTTTAGGAACAAAATATAAAATGAATTTGAATGTAATATATCCGCATTCTTTTAGACATCGTTTCGCTAAAAATTTTTTAGAAAAAAGAAAAGATATTGCACTTCTTGCGGATTTAATGGGTCATGAATCAATAGAAACAACGAGAATCTATTTGAGAAAAACAAGTGAAGAACAACAAATGATTGTAGATGAAGTTGTTAACTGATAATTAAAAGTATTTTTTTAGCAAATTATTTTTAATAATTTTTAGTTGATGATTTTGTTTTAATTTTGTAACTGCTAAATCGAATAGAGGCTTCATTATTTTTACAAAAGATTTAACTTCTCTTTTTGAATATGGAAGCTTATATGAAACAAAAGTCTCTCAATTAATAATTGGCATCTTCGTCCCATAGGAATTTCTATTTGTGAAATTGTGAAAATCTTCAGAACATATTGTTGCAAGAATTCAAAGATAGTTATTTTCATTAATTACATTAAACGAAAAAACAGAACCTACAACATAGTTAGTTTTTCAATTAAAGCCCGCTTTTTTGAAATATGGCCTAATTGATCCGTAAATTAAATCATTAAGTCCAATAGTTTTTATGTTAGTGGCAAAATTAACGCCTTTTGAGAAATTCTCTATAAAAATTGAATTATATGGCATAGTTGATAAATCAATTACATCTGATTGGATTCACTCTCTTTTTTTAAGCGATTTTCCAGTTCTAAAAATGAAAAATGATAAATTATTTTTATCTTTAATAATAGAACAATATTCTTTAAATTTTATTGATAACAATACTTGAAAATTTAAAAGAAATTTCTGATTACATTCAATTAAATCATCAATAGTTCCTATAGTGTTAACTATGTGTTGTTGAATGTCTTGGTCAAATAAGGGGATTTTAAGCAAATTATACTGTTCTGCATTTATGTTAGGTCTTGTGGTTCCAGTGAATAATGATTTAATTTGATTTCAATAGTTATTACTTTGGCAGTAATAGGCAACATATCTTGGATTAATCAGATCTTTGTTAATAGAAAATTTAATAAGAAAACCTGCAAAAACTGTTTGTCTATCTAATCGATTACAAAAATAGTTACGTCCAACACTACCTGTTCGCGCAAATACAATATCATTTTCTTTGAGTAAATATTTATTTCAATTTGGATATATTGTAGTGTTGATACAGGTTTTTAAAGGATGGGAAATACAACCATCATCAGTAATATCTGTAATTCTTAGATATGACGGAAACGACGAATCAAATTTACATGATGATGCACCAATTCCATAATAACCCTTATTGTTTATTGAAATCTCTTTAATTGTTTTGAAAGTCATAACTTATGAAACTAAAAAATGTAGCAAATCTTATAAATATAAAAATAGAAACTTGTACTCTAAATAAATCTGAATACATAAGCACTGAGAATATGAAACAAAATTTTGGTGGTGTTTCGCTAGTTTCGCACATTCCGCATGGAAAATGCACTAGTTTTTTAAAAAATGATGTTTTAATTTCAAATATAGCACCATATTTTAAGAAAATTTGATGCGCTAAATTTAATGGTGGTTGTTCAAATGATGTGCTTGTTTTGAGAAATAACAAAAATATCAATCCTAAATTTCTTTTCTATTTAATTTGTAATGACAAATTTATCAACTATTATGGTTCATCTTGTAAAGGAACAACGATACCTAGAGGAAATAAAGATGCATTATTAGAATGGGAATTTAATTTACCACCATTAGAATTTCAACAACACATAGTTAACACTATTTCATTTCTTCTTCTAAAATCTTTTTAACTTTTTTTTCTAGTTCTTCACCCCCCTTCATTAATTCAAATAATTCGGCAGATGTTTTTCTAAGTTCGATTTTAATTTCCTCAGGAGTCATTTTATTTGATTCATCTGTACCTACATAACGTCCTGGATTAAGGGAATAGTCTTTTTCTCTAATTTCGTCAATAGTACTTCTTTTGCAGAAACCAGGTACATCTTTAAGATAACCAGATTCAAAATCTTTATATGCTTTGACTATTTTTTTAATATCAGATGATTCAAGCACTCTAATTTTTCTAGAAATTAAAGTGCCCATATTATCAGCATTAACAAACAAAATATCAGTATTATTTTTAGCTTTATTTAAAATTCAACATTGGACCGAAATGCCAACATTGTTAAATAACTTATTTGGAAGAGCTAGTATTGCCTCAACTTTTCCGCTTTCAATCATTTTCTTTCTAACTTCATAATCTGCACCCGTATTTGATGTAGTGGCTCCATTAGGCATAAGTATTGCGGCTTTTCCTTTAGGAGCTAATTTAGAATACATCAAAGATAATCATGCATAGTTAGCATTTTTATCATCAGGTCTTCCAAATATTCATCTTGGATCACCTTCTAATGATGGTTTTCAATATTCTTTTAGGTTATATGGGGGGTTGGCAATGATAAAATCCGCTCTTAGGCTCTTATGTAAATCATCAGTAAATGAATCACCATTTTTTTGACCGAGATCACCTTCTAATCCCCTAATAGCAAGATTCATTTTAGCCATTTTTCATGTTCCAGGATTTGATTCCTGTCCGAAAATTGAAATATCATCCACTAATCCTTGATGTTCTTTAACAAATTTTGAACATTGTACAAACATGCCTCCAGAACCGCAACAAGGATCATAAACTCTCCCCTTGTAAGGTTCTAGAATATCAACCATTAATTCAACTAATGATTTAGGAGTAAAAAATTCACCACCTTTAGCTGGGATATATTTAGCAAAAGCACCAATATAATATTCATAGACTTGACCAAAGAAGTCACCATCAGCGTCTTCCATATTTAAATTATTTGTAAAAAAGTCAACCAATTCGCCAAGAGCGGTTTTGTCCAAATCACTTTTGGAATATGTTTTTGGCAATATTCCTTTTAATTGGTTGTTACTTTTTTCTAATAAAATAAACGCTTCATCGATTAATTGTCCTAAGTTTTTTTCTTTGCCATCTGACAATTTCTTATTAGTTTTTGTGTATTTAGAAATTTCACTTCATAGTGCTTCTTTAGGAACGATAAAAACATGGTCAGAAATATAATAATCATCATCTTCTTCTCTACCATCACCATAATTTTTTAGTTCATTATATTTAGCAGTAAATTTATCACTAACATACTTTAAGAATACTAATCCTAGAACAACGTTCTTATAATCAGCTGGATCACATTTATCCCTAAGTTTTTCAGCAGCTTTTCATAGTATATTTTCATTAATTATTTGTGACATAATTTTACTCATTGACTAATACTTCATTAATTTAATATCAATTGATATAAATTAATTTACATTAGGATTTGATTTATTATTACTATATCAAATATATCACAATTTAGAGTAAAATCTCAAAAAAATTGCCTAACTTATCTTATTATTGATATGTGGTTAAGTTAAGATAGTTATATCATGGTTTAGTCTCTATGTTCATATCAATTAGTGATTGTTAAATATATAAAGTCCATATATAAATAAGAAATGATGAGTTTACACATTTTTGATAAGATACATCATCTAAGCAAAATTATGGTTAATTTAACTAATCTAGGCGAACATTTTGGACTTAACTCCAAAATTGGTTTGAATATTAATTATTTATAGTATAATGTTTCTTGCAATATGCCAAAGACAGTAACGAGCATTCAATGCTTTAATAATGTTACCGAGGTTATATAAAAGATTAATTTTATACACCCTAAATAATAAACCTGGCATAAATTATGCTAGGTTTTTATAAGCTATTGCAAAAAGTAAGAAAGGAAAAGATTGTGAAAGCAATAATTCAAGAAAAGATTAATGATGTTGAAGCATTAGTTAATGATCTTAAAGGTTCGACAAGCATTCTTGCTTTTGAGTATCATACAGTTCCTGCAAAGGTTATTGCTCAAGTAAGGCGTGAGTTACATAAATCTAATGCTAAAATGCATGTTGCAAAGAACAATATCTTTAATCGTGCATTTAAACTTGCTAATGTATCATTAGCTGAACTTTCAGGTCCAAATGCTATCATCATTGCGCATGGTGATGAAGTTGTTCCATTTAAAGAAGTTCATAAATTAATGGTTGAATTTAAACAAGTAGTTTATAAGTGTGGAGTAATTGGTAAAGAAGCTATTCTTCCTGATCAGTTAGCACAAATAGCTAATATTCCATCAAGAAATGGTCTATATTCTATGCTTTTATCTTGTTTACAAGGTCCAATCCGTAATTTTCTTTACGGTTTAAAATCAATTAGTGAAAAGAAATCACAATAATTAATATTAAGGAGAATAAATATGGCAAAATTATCTAAAGATGAAATTATTAATTCATTAAAGGAAATGACTTTATTAGAAATAAATGATTTAATTAAAGCTATCGAAACAGAATTTGGTGTTAGCGCTGCTGCTCCAGTAGCTGCAGCTGCTACAGCAGCACAAGCTGAAGCACCTACAAGTGTAAAAATTAGTTTAATTGATGCTGGTGCAAACAAAGTTGCTGTTATTAAAGCATACCGTGAAGCAACAGGTGTTGGTTTAATGGAAGCTAAAACAGCAGTTGAAAAACTTCCAGCTAAGATTAAAGATGGTTTAAAACCAGAAGAAGCTGAAGAATTAAAGAAAAAATTTGAAGCTGTTGGTGCTAAAGTTAAAGTTGAAGCTGAATAATTTAGAGTATTAATAAATAAACATGGCAATTTCTAAAGAATTTAAAGCACAATTAGTCAAACAATATGGTGGTAATAGCAAAAACACTGGATCAGTTGCTACTCAAGTAGCAATTCTTACAGCTGAAATTAATTCAATTACATTACATGTAAATGCCAATCATAAAGATCACTCATCAAAAAGAGGTTTATATAAGAAAGTTCAACAACGTAGGCATTTATTAAACTACTTAATGAAAAGTGATATTGAATCATACCATAAAATAGTTAAAGAACTAGGTTTAAGAAGTTAAATAATATAAACAACGATTAAATAGTGTTTTGCAAAAAAACACTATTTTTTCATTTTATATTATTGATGGATATAACTTATCAGCATCACGAAAATCATTGTGGAATTTGTGTAATTAATAGTTTAACAAAATACTATTTTAAAAATAGCAATTTTAATCAAATATTGACAGATGCGAATCTCACTTCTTATGGTTTAAGTATTTTTGAATTTGAAGCATTATGTTTTAAATATGGTATTCTGGCTGAAACATATGAAACAAACATAATAGAATTGGAAAAACTAAATATTAGTGATTACTTTGTTCTTGTTATTTTTAATAACAATAATAATCATTTTGTTATTGCTAAGAGAGTCAATAAAGGAATTAAAATTTATGATTCTGCTAAAGGCGAATATATTCTTAGTTTTGAAGAATTAGCTAAAGTCTTTGCTAATATTTTTATTAAAATTAGCAAAATTAAATCTAATAAATTAACAAAATTAAATAGTAAAAAATGAATCAATTATTTGGATGTTAAATTATTTTTATTGTTTACATTAATTAATATATTAATTGCTTCATTAAGTATTTGCTTTGGTTTATTCATGAATTATGTTCTTGATTTATGTGTAATTAGCCAAAATGTTAAAAATTTAGTCATAGTTTGTTTTAGTTTTGCAATTATTAGTTCTTTAAAGCATTTGTTTAATTATTTATTAACTTATTTAAATAGCAGACAATTAAAAGAGCAATATTATTTTTATAAATCTAAATTATTTGATAATTTATTCAATAAGAAAAATGGATTTTTTAATAAAGTAAATAAAAATAACTTTTTTATTTTAAATAATGCCATGATTACAATTTGCAATTTTAATATTATTGCCATACCTAATTTAGTGTCTAATATTCTCATCGGCTTAGTATGCTTATGTATTTTGATATCAAACAGTATTTATTTTTTGATTTTATTTATTGTTATAATTTTGTTTCAAATATTCTACTCAATAATTAACCTAAATTTTCAAAAACGAAGTCTAGAAAATAATATAAAGAATGCTAGTTCTATTAGCATTTATTCTAATCAATATATTCAAAATAAAAAATGTAATAATTGCTATATTAATGAAAAGCTAAAAGAAGGTTTGAATAATGAATTTAATGTTAGTTTAAGGAATAATTCATTTCAGTCAATAATTTCATCTAAACTATCTTTGATATTCAATCTCTTTAATGATTTATTGTTTATTATCACTAGCTTTGCTAGTATAGTTATGATTTGAAAGAATAATAACTTTTCAATTGGTGAAATTCTTTTTATCATTAATACACAATTAATATTGTCAAGTAGTGTTTCTGAAATGTCTAATTTTCTTGGACAAAGATTTATTTATAAAAAAATGCGTGTTATCTATGATGAATTTTGTGAAATTGATAATGTCACTAATAAATCAACTAGGGTTATTGAAAAGATTAACACAATTAAAGAAATTAAAGCTAAGAAAATAACAAATTTGATGAATGGAAAAACATACCATAGAGATAATTTTTCTGAATTAACTGATAGCTTATTAAATCACCACCAACTAGAAAATTATAGTGTCAAAATCAATGATTTTGATACCATAAAAATAAATCAGAATTGACTGAATACAATTATTTGTTATTTCGATAATAAAAATAATTTCTTGATTGAAAAATTTGATTATGATTCTATTTCTAATAAGGCAATTTTGAATTGTATTAAAAAGTTCAATATTAAAATAGAAAATCCAAAAGACATTAATGAAATTATTAT
>Ga0256407_10001613_pt1 | contig 46386 bp, 65 predicted proteins | sample RumenRJG_04DNA_FD_193489 | JGI IMG/M metagenome (GOLD analysis project Ga0256407, IMG submission 193489) | Bovine rumen microbial communities from Lethbridge, Alberta, Canada - RJG_04 | ecosystem: Host-associated > Mammals > Digestive system > Stomach > Rumen | place: Canada: Alberta...
AGAAAAGCCCTTCTCAACAGTCCTTCTCAGTAGCGCTTTACAATTGGCCTGGGGGGCCACTTGATTTGTTAAAATTTTTGCCACCACTGCTCAATATACTCTTTGTATTCTTTTGGTCTGTTCGATTCTTCACATCGTGCAATACATTCATCTTTAGGTGTATCGATGAAGATCTCTCTTGCACCGAGTGCCTTTATCAAGCGTTCACGTTCACTGATAAGAGGATAACCACCGATGATATATGCATTGAGCCAATTACCTTGTCGCATACGTACCATTCGTATCAATTCATCACGAATAGCGAATACATTTTGCTTCAATCGATTGGGCTTCACATATCTCTCACATCCACTGATGCATTGCCATATATCATCAATGTCTATGACTATATCACCAAATGACATATTCTCTCGTACATACGTACTCTTACCAGAGCACGGTGAACCATATACCAAATAGACCTGTTTCGTATACGATAGGCCTAATCTGTCATGTATTTTATTGTGACATCTATGATGTAATAAGATGACATTTTCCTTATTGAGACTTATTCCAGCATCGTGAACATTCTGCTCAGTGAGCTCTATCTTATGATGACCTATGCAATCGTACTTATGAATGATCGGCTTACCGCAATACTCACATGTCACATACCCCTCATCGTTCATTCTCTCAAGACGTATGATCTGCATCAGGTCTATCCATTCTTTGGATTTATAGAAGTCACTTAGCATTACCATGCCTCCGTATGAGTAATTTATAATTACAATTTATAAATTATAATTACCATGCCTCTGTACTGAACATTCCGCCTGCCTTAGCCAATAGCTCTGAAGCTTTAAGTCTGTTCTTCATGATCTCATCTTCATCATTCATCACGTTAGTCCAGAAAGCTTTGACATCTGTGATTGTGGCAATATTTTCTGACTCAGTTTGTGCGCTTAGCTCACGTATATACGCTTGGATGCCACTTTTTGCAACCAATTTTGATGCATTTCCACGCGCATATGCAACTGAATATCCTGCTTTTATTGCGGCTTTTTCGGCATTTCCCAAACATTCACCGCAATAATATTCACAGAATAACTTTTGTCTTGGATTCAAATTCATATGATCAGCTTCTGTCCAGGGTAAATGAGATTTGCATTATTGATATTATTTTTCTTTACAATAGCATCAACTGTCGTATGATATTTCTGAGCTATTGCCCAAAGACTATCGCCTTTCTGAACGATGTAAACTTTACCAACAGGCTCAACTGTCTTACTGAAGCCATTATCACCAGCATTTCTGATGATCTTAGGATAGTTCACATAACAGATATCTGTATCAACGTTTCCAAAGATACCAGGAACGCTTCCAGTGTCACTGTTTTGCCACATGCCATATTGACCTACGTAATTAAGTCTTGAGCCATATTCAGCGATCCAGAGCGCATATCTCTTAGCGACTTCTGATGTGATATGAGTCTGTAAAGGACTTCTGCTTATATAAAGTCCTGCAAAATATCCAGCATCTTCAAGTGTATTGCAAAATGCTTTTACGAGATTACTGCAAAACTCTTTGCCTCTATTAAACTGCTTCTTTTCCTCAAGGTCGAAATAGACAGGCATCTCAAATTGCTTGCCTTTGAGAACTTCTATGCACACATTTGCTTCTCTCTTAGCATCCTCGACAGAATCTGCATAAGAATACCAGTAAGCGCCAACATTTAAGCCAGCAGCTTTTGCTCTTGAATAGTTCTGATCAAAATAAGGGTCTTTCTGACTGATCTCTCTGCCAAATCCTGCACGAATGATGACAAAATCGATTCCGCTTGCCTTGACTTTTTTAAAGTCGATATTACCTTGCCACTTTGAAACATCAATGCCTTTCATTGTCATTGTCATTTTCCTCCTTATCATTTATCTTTTCGCTTGTACTTTTGAGCAATTTAACGATCCATTTCGGAAGAGCCAATGGATTGATCTCATAGAGATTTTCACAAATCGATATACTTTCGTTGAGGGTAATATAAACACCGATCATCAATCCAAATGGTGTTGCAAATGGAAGAACGATACTTACGGTGCTCAATGCAATTGGAATAAAGTAATCAAGGAATATACCAAATGCAAGAGCAACTAACAAAGCGATTTTTTTCCAGAAGCCAATTGTTCCTTGTTTGCTGTTCCACGGTCTTCCTGTTACTTTTGATTTGATCAGACCCGTGATAACATCAAATACAATGGCAACTATCACGCAAATAAAGATCAATGCATACTGTCTGCTGATCGTCGCTGCAAATCCTCCTATAATTGCTATTCCATATCGCCACCATCGCATATTGTTTCCTCCATCTTAATGCTTAAACGTTTTCAATACCTAATAATATTATACTGCCATAATTGGAAAAATGTGTTAATAGATTATTAATATTCCGTTAATATTCCGTTAACAATTTGGTAGAATAAAATATTAGGCACACTCATTGAGTATGCCTATCATCGCTCAGATCATCTCAGAATCGCTCAGAAACGATTTTCTATAATTCTTAATAAAATTATGCATACAAAATAAAAACGCCTCAGAAATTAATCTGAGACGTTTTGAGATATTCTATATAAAAACACTCTATCATTGGTTTTTGAAACGTTTACGACATCTTTGTAATGATTCTTGATTACGAATCTCAATGCCGCTGCCATTCTCGTGTTGTTCATATTAATTACCTCTTAATCTTTCTGAGCTTTAAGCTCTTTATTGTTGTTTGGTTTACATTCTTATTATACAACTAAAGTTGTATAATGTACACGGGTAAATTACACAAAGTTCCGGTAAATTTTCTGTGCAAAAATAAAAGGCCGCTTAGTAGCGGCCTTGAGTCATTCAACTTCAACATATTCCATCATGATCTGAAGAGCTTCATCGTAGGACTTTGCTTCGAATACTCTGTCACGCAGTTCATTGAATGCATTTGGCATTCTGCGAAGTGATCTGCTACAGATTCCTAAGAGATTGAAGACGTTGCCGTCAGCTCCTGTAAATTGGACTGTTGGCTTCATGTCTGGATTTACCTTGAAATTGTCTGCGATTGGATAATTCATGTTTAACTTCCTTTCAATTGGATATATTTACATTATACAACGTTGGTTGTACTTTGTAAATTAGTAAAATACACAAAGTTCAGGTAACTTTTCTGTGCAAGTCAACTTAACGTGAAAAAAGTCAACATCCTTAAAAAGAAGTTGACTTGGCATTTTTATTGATATAGCGTAGTTTGGAAGTTGTTAAAATTTTTAATTCCACATAATTCATAATAAATACTCTATTTTCTTTATATTATATACTGTAAAATCCATCAAAAAATTTCGTGTTTTTTACAATATAAAAATATCTTAAAAGTAAGCAGTTAAGTTGACTTAAGTTGACTTGGAGTTCCAAAGCACGATATATCCTATAAAAAGCCAAGTCAACATCCTTAAAAAGAAGTTGACTTTAAGTTGACTTTTAAGTTGACTTTTAATGATTTTAAGAATATCTCTTGTAAAACATTTCTCATTTTTCAACTTTTTTACAAGAAACATTTGTTCTATTCATCAATAAAGCAATTTTTTACTGTATCTTGACTTATTCTGACTACCTTCGTTTTGACGCCCAATTCCTTCTCAATCAATTTGTAGAATCTATATTTTGAGAGAATCATTTGTTCCATGAATTCTTCATAATATAAATCCCATATATATTCACATGCTGCTCCTACTATCATATCTTTGTGAGCGTGAATCCAACTTATTTCATCGGTGAGATCATCGTCAAATAGTTTATGAAGAGGTTTTACATCTTTATATTTTCCTACATCTTTGAGATATTCTCTTTCAGATATTTCACATGTGCATTTGTAGATCATTATTTTTTATCCTCCTGACTAAAAGCAAAGAATGCGAAACACATTGCAAGAAAAGTTACAAGAGCTCCTGCAAAAGCTCCGGCAAAGAAAACGTCCATATTATTTCGCCTCCTCATTAAGCCAATTTTGAGTACATTTCTTGCAGCCACTATGCACATACTTGTAGCACCGCATTATCTTTTCCTCTCTTGATATTCCTGCAACTGCTCTTATCGGACAAGTACCAGTATTATTTTCGATGGCCATCATTAGATCATATTCGTTCTGTTTTGTAAAATACTTCTTACGATTCGTCATGTATAGCAATCACCTCTCTGATACCAGCATTCTTAATAAGCCTCTTACATATAGGACACGGCTCAGCTGCTATTGCTTGACCATTTTCTTCTCCGTAGAGGTATAAGGTAGCACCTAACATCTCAGCTCGTGATGCACTTATGATGGCATTCATTTCAGCATGCACACTACGGCAACTGTCATAGTTACCATCATTGTGCTTGCACCCTACACGATAGCAGGTTCCTCTGTCACAGCAATTCTCTTCGCCTCGAGGAGAACCATTATATCCAGTAGAAATGACCTCATCGTTATTCACGATAACTGCTCCATATTGACGTCTGAGACAGGTACTGCGGCGACTAACTGCCGCCGCTATACCTAAATAATACTCGTCCTTATTTATTCGCATTTCTTGATCACCATATTTCCTATAACGAGAATGTCTGTATCACTTGTGAGCCAACTGCTGATTGCGACATCTGTCGATTCGATAATAGGGTTGTTGTGAAGATTAAATGATGTATTAATCAAAGCTTTCTTTCCAGTAAGCTTCTGATAATGCTCCAGCACATACCAGATAAACGGATCTTCACTTCTCGATACAATCTGCGGTCTCGCAGTATTGTCGATGTGACAAGCCGCAGGATAATCTCTGACGAATTCTTCAGTACAATCAAAGGTCATCGTCATATGCTTAGCACTATCTCTTCCGCCGTCAAGATTCTTAAAGAGGTCATCTGCTACTTCTTCACGAGTTACCGGAGCGAAAGGCATGAACTCTGTACGGCCGAGCTTATCGTTGAGCCAAGTATTCGTCTCCTTAGTATTGCAGTTATAGAGAATACTTCTATGACATAATGCACGAGGACCAAATTCCATTCTGTCTTTTACGAGGCAAACGATTTTATCTTTACTGAGCTGCTCTGCGATCCATTCTGCAAGAACTGAATCATCAGCGATCTTATATACTCGATATGCCATCTTGTTCAGACAATGAAGATCAAAAGCATGCTGCACCTCTGACTCATCGGCAATAGTTCCGCACTGATTAGGACTTGCAAATCCAGCATCAGAATCGACCTGATACCATAAAGCCGCACCAACAGCCGTTCCCTCATCACCCATAGCCGGGCAAACATAGACATTCTTGAATATGTCCATATCTTTGATTCTCTGATTGATCTTGACATTTGCAAATAAGCCGCCAGCCAAATAGCAGTTATTACCTTCTGTTACTACGCTCTTTATCCAATCCAAAGTAGCTTTCTCAGCATATTCCTGAACTGATGCGGCGATGTCAGCAGGATCAGCGCCTTTATCGAGTAAGCCATTCACGAGCTTGTACACTGTCTTCTTAAGCTTGAGGAACTTATCAAAGTCGATGATCGCCGATGCCTTGACCTGCTCTTCCTCTTCAGGAGTCAGCTCAACGTTATCAATGGAGATATTTTCAAAATTCTCCAGATATATTGGCTTTCCAAAAGCAGCGAGGCCAGTGATCTTACCTTCGTGCTGATGCTCTTTATAACCGAGTGCACCTGTTACAAATTGGTATACGAGTGCGACTGATTCTTCGAGCTTCTTCGTAGATAATACTTCGCCGTAGAATTTACCAATAGTAGCAGAGAAGCCATCGCCAAAACCATCAGATGTGATGTAATAGTCATCTTCTGTAGGAAATTCGTAGAATGCTACTGTTGACCATTTATGTGCTTCGTGATGAGGAACCCTTGTGATATCCGTATCCTTTACGGTTATGCCTTTACTGATGAGATAGCTGATGATCTTATTCTGCCAAGCTGAAGCCGCAAGATCATATTTCTCACCGTATCTCTCAAAATACTGATCTCTGATCTCCTCGTAGTGAGAAATGGCAATGTGGTCAATCGTATCGACCTTAGCAATCTCACAACATCTCACTGCCGCTTCAAGAGGAAGCTCTTTGGTATTCTTCTGGCCATTCAGTCTCTCCTGAGAGATAGCTGCTAAAAGACCTCTTTCTGTCGAGTAAATGCATGCTGAGCTATTAAAGCCCAAACTAATTCCTAAAATATTCATGTTTATACCTCCATTGTTATAAGTTCTGAATATGGTAAGCTCTCAATCCAATGACAAAAATCATGCCATTCGTCGAGCTTGTGAGCCTTACGGCTGTGATACATATTTCTGAGCACAGCATAGTTAAGTTGAACAGTTGCCCGCTGATTGTAGCTTGACGGCAGAAGCTGAATCATCTGCCACCAATATTTCTTGTCTTTGGCAAACAAATATCTTTCTCGCATATAGTTCAAGCAACCTATAACTACCTCAAGTACACTCACTGCATCGCCTTTGCACACTGTGCCAAGTGAATCTTGAAAGCTATTTTCAAGATGTTCATGACTGAAGTCATCAAGTGTAAATTCCTTCGCATGAATCTTGTGCATTGTAGAGCAGCTATTACGAACCGTGCCGACCTTATATGTGTCAAACTCCTTCCACCAATAAAGCGGTGCTGTGATGTCACATGTGACGTTGATCATCCTCATAAATTTACTATGATCTGATCCTGCTTTGATGAGTTTCTTCATAAGGTCAAGATCATTTGGGCCTATAGTAAAGCCATGAAAAGTGATATATTCTACATCGTCACGGTATACTGCACTCGTGTCGTCATAGCTATCACTCTTATCCCAACTGTTCATGGGATTTCTCATTCCACGTATAGCTGATTCCCAGCCATATACGGTTGTATTTTCAATGTTGATCATATGCCACTCGAACCGAATCCTTTCTCTCCACGCTCTTCAAAATCCTCTGTCACGAAGTCAGCTATTACAACTGGACTTATTACGAGCTGGCCGATACGATCTCCATCGTGTATTGGAAAAGGCTTATTGCTGCAATTAGTAACGATGGCATGAATTTCTCCACGATAACCAGAATCGATAGGAGGAAGCTCGCATACAATACCTTTGGTACTTAAGCCGCTCCTCGGAAATACATAAGCTGCATATCCGTCAGGTAAAACCAAGCCTAAACCTAAAGGAATTTTTACAGTTGTATTTGGCGGCAATAAAACCGTTCCAGACTGATCTTCTGACCCCTTAATGCAAGCATATACATCTGCACCTGCATCGTTAGCATGAGCTCTTTTAGGAAGATTCTCATAGCCAAAATTAAGCACTTTAATTTTCATTTTTGTTACCTCCTATGAATAAGTAATCTGTATTGATAGGAACTGAAAGGGCAGTGGTAACCGGCTTAGCATCTGCCTCTCTGAGCTTAGTGAGATCAAATCCCAAAGATTCGAGATATTCCATGCCAAGAGCAGCATTCTTTAAGCCTTGAACATTCGCATATAAAGTACGATATTCATGCCTTATATTTACTTCGAGTTCCTCATATTTTTTAGCAATTACCTGATATGCTTTTGATTCTCTGATTCTGATATCACGCAATAAAAGTATTTCTTTCATTGCCTTAGGCCCATTAATAAATCCCTGTAATTTCCAATGAGTGGTATTGTAATATTCAGGAGGCATTGCAATGTCTTTTTCAAGTCCTGCCTGCCAAGTTGATAACATCTCTTCGATCTCATTGAACTTCGCTTGAATCTTAGTGGCTATATCATCAAGGCCAATATCTTCCATGATTTTATTTGCACACGCATCAATTGCCTCATTTCGTTTCTTAGTGAGTTCATCAAGGACTTTTTCTTGCTGTTGCTCTACCCACTTGAGCAGTTCTTTCTTAGTCATCAGTCTACCTCCTTGATAACGCCAAGCTCTTTGCACTTCTCAAGAAGATCAGTCTTAGGGTCATCTGATGTATCAACGACATGTTCGAGTATGAATTTATATTGCATAAGCTTCTCAAAATCTACTGAGATTTTACTTGATACGTCTGCCTTTGCAGCTTTCTCGATGTCCTCATAATTTCTTTCATACACGTGAAGACTCATGACGTCATGTGTGTATGTACCGTAAGGAATGTTAAGACGTCTTGCGATGTATTTGGTAAGCTCCGTGAAGAAAATCACATCATAAGGAAGACCGTACCAAACATCATTACTTCTCATGACACCATAGCAATTTAACTTACCGTCACGAATAAGGAACTGAAGTGCTATCGTGCAAATCTCATCGTGAGTCTCTATGACTCTTTCATTTGGAACGTTGAAATTGATAACTGCTCGTCTGCTTTCAGGGTCCTCGCAAAGAAGCTGAATGATCTTCTCGACCTGATTGAATCCATGACGTTTGAAGACGATATCACCATATGCTGAGTATGATGTCACGCCATCGTCTGAGATGCGTCCCCAAAGGCCCGCAAACTTATTTATGAAAGCTACGTCATTGCGGCCCAGAGCGTACCAGAGCAGCTCTCCGCAAATATATGACTTAGATATATTTCTGATATTGATCACGTTGTTATCAAGGTCTGTGAGAGTGAAGGTGTAGTTGTTCATCTCCTTAGTACCTCTAACAACGTTGCCGTATTTAAGATCACGGCAAATACGTCTGTAAATCGTATCCATGTTGTCGGCAATCATATTAAATAACCTCCTATTTTTTTCACCACCTCTTCAGGTGTATAGCCAGTCGTATCAATAATCGGAATATTATGCTCATCAGCATATTGTATATAGTCACGATTGATCTTTACGAATTTATTGATATCCTTTATATACTCATCTCCACGTTTTCCAATACGCTTCTGAATCGTTTCTGGTGATGCTGTGAGAATGAACGGCTTTATTGAAAGATTCTCTATGAGATGATGTAAATATCCTTCAGTATTAGGTTCAAGTCTGCACATGCGACCAAAATATTTTGGGTAAATGATCTCACTGATAAAGCTTCTGTCATGAACTACATTGTCAACTGACATCATTTGAAAGTATGCTTTCAGTGATCTATCGCCTCCATAAGTAAGACGAATAACATTACAGCCCCATTCATTTGCCAATTTCTCAGCAATCGTGGTTTTACCGGTACCATCGCAACCGTCGAGCAAAATTCTCATTCAACGCCTCCTTTTACGAATACTCTATATTTCTTACCTTTTACGGTTTTGTTTACGATGTCCAAATCGTAGAATCGTTTGATTTGCTTTGAAAACTCAATGTTACTCATTGGAGTAAAGCTATTTGCCAGGCAAAATTCATTATATTTTTGATATACGTCTTTTGTCGGTTCATTTACGATGTCATCAACATCGACTTCCTTGAAGAACACTAAAATAGGATTGTTAGTTTCCTCATATTCTTCAATAGATTTTGCAACCTTTTCTGACTTTGTGAATCCTTGATTTTTAAGCACTCGTTTGAGGCCTTTCAATCCAAGTAATATCAGATACTCCAGGGCATCCTCTTTGATCAGCTTATATTTGATATACGGATCAAAATCAGGGTCATTAGGTGAGAACTTCGCATCAAATGGAATGATTACCAATCTATCGAGTACCGCTCCAGATTTATCTTTGATTCTCGGAATATTATTTGCTGAGAATAGCAGCTTACAATATGGATTGAAGAAGAATTCCTTTTGGCCTTTATTCTCACCCTTGATTCTGTCGCCTGAAACTATCTTTTTGAATGTCGCTGGATTTGCGATAAACTCATCGCCAATGTCATCACCAATATTTGCAAGCTTTCCAAACAGTGAAGCTGATGAGAATCTATCGGCAAGCTCATTCAAATCAAGTGCAGAGGTGTTACTGTCACCGAGCAACTCTTTGAGCATCGCCAAGAAAGTTGATTTACCATTTTTCTTATCGCCTGTGAGAATGAATGATTTACGAAGCTCATTACGTCTGTAAAAGCAATATCCAACTGCTTCTTCGAGGAGATCTCTGATCGCTTGATTTTTGCATGCAAGTTTATCAAAGGTTTTATCTACAATGTCTGAATGAGCATTTGGATTGAAATTAAAATCAATCTTATTTGTTATCACATATTCAGGAGAGAATTCCATCAGCTCTTCTGTTTCGATATTGTAAATGCCATTCTTAAAAGCTATTAGATTCGCTCCAGAAGTCTTCGTATTTTTTCTTATTAATATATCGAGATAGCTCAGAATTTCACTCCTGCGCGATCTGGTCAAATCTGGAATGTGTTCTATCATACAACCTTCTATTTCATTTGACCCTTCAACGTAAATGCCGTCTCGGTATATGTGAAGCTGACCGTTAATACGAATGATATGATTGGTATTTTTCAAGAATATTGCAAATTTATCGAATAGGAATTTACCTTTCTTGAAAAACACGGGTTTTTTGAATGCATCGTGTCTGAGTATGATATCAAGCTCTTTTTCATCGAGCGCCTCAGACACGACATATTTATTGATCAAGCGAATAGTTTCTATCGCTTCTTCCTCACTAAAGTCATTTGACTGAAGTGTTAGGATATAATTGAAAAACGTTTGATTTCGTCCGTCACCATCTTCCATATTCAGAAAATCATATGGTGTTTTTACAGGTACAAGCCATTTAGGAACTGTTGCATATTCTTCTGTATCATAAAGAATTTCTCGGTCTTTATTGTTGTACTTCAAAATCGAATAACTATTGCGAATGCCAAGTTTTATATCAGCTTCCAAACCTACGGCAAGCTTCGTATGAATCTTATTCGTCTCGATTCTTTCATCGTTTTTGAATAGGAAATGCTTACCTCGGCTTGTACGATATACTCTGCATTTGAGCTGCAAATCTTTGACGATATTGAATAATATTTCTGATTGCTCCACATCGTCAATGTCTATCAAAACGGTGTTATCGTCCAAAATACCTGCATATTCAGGAAGATTCTTCACCTGTTCATATGTTTGCAGGTCTGAAACAGGTTTGTTTTTGAACTTGATCAAACATTTTTTATCCTTAGTCGGAACGTATGCTTTGAACAATTCCATTCAATGATCATACCTCCTTCCTTATTCAAGTCCTTTGCTATTACATTTTCGGCAATGTTTTGAACGACCATTTCTCAATGCGAATCCATATACTGGATAACGATTACCACAGTTAGTACATTCACAAAGCCAACGTGCATTGCCATGTTTCATATCGTAGAATTTGATAACTTTCCAATATCCATAGGTTTTATTGTGTTCATCTATTATTGATCTGCTCATCATATTACTCCAAACTGTCTGAGACGGTCGTTAGTAAGATTGATATACCAGTGTTTATCGAGTGAATCGGGCACTTTCATTTCCTTAACGTCACTATTTACGATGAAGCAGTGTTCAGGAGTATTTGCAAACTTCTCTATCGTCTTTCCTGTAGCTTTCTGCTTTCCAATGTAAGTGTCATTTGCATTGAGTGAGGCAAATACTCTGAAGCACTTTTCATCGAGGATTTCACCATTATGAATACAATGCTTAAATTTACCTGACATCTTGACAATTTTTTGGAACATGATCAGGTCATCACATTCATTGATCGTCTGCTCAATAGGAACATTTTGTGTCATGTATTCGATCATCGCTTTATTTACAATAGGCAGATCATAGTCTAAAGCACTCAGCTTTTTGACATAAGCACCTTTGGATTTGTAATGGCCATCAGGTGTAACTACGATGTAGTTATTGACATCCTTTTGGAATACTTTGCGATACTCATCAAATTCCATTTTAAGACCTGTACGCTGCTCCCATTCGTATACGATGTCATCGATGATATTGAACCAAGCATCGACATCGTCATCTGTCGTTCCATATCTATCAGGCATCTTAATCAGAATACCATCAGTATTTGACTGAATAATGTCTGCATGACCTTCAAGCTTTTCGATTAAATCAAGTAATAGAAGTTGTCCAAATATACAAACGTTATTTGCCATGAGCGGATCATAAAGAGCATTGTTCTTATCCTTAAAGCATCCATACGTGCTGTTCAATAACGTCTTGAGCGGCAGCTGTAAAGGATTTTTCTCAGCTTTGTATTTCAAACGATCACGGTAAATATCAATGTACTTCTGAGGGTCCTTAACATTCCTTGAAAGCAGGTTATAGACGATCATCAATGATGGATATAGTGAAGCTACGTCCATATTGATGAAATAACCTTCACCGTGATATTTTGGTCTTGCTGAGTGAATACCTCCCCAGCCAAATATCGTTTCAACACCTGCAACTTCAATTGTCAATGATTTGGAATAATCTCGATTGTTAACATCTTTATACCAATCAACTACTTCTGTGTATTTTTCAATACGCATTGTAGGAGGGAATGAGATGTCAAATTCATCGTTTCTTGATTCGCGCGGCCTCTGAGCTTCCAGAATGATCGCTGACAACTGTGCTTTTGTTCTGCTTATATTACTTAAGCCTAAGCCGAACATTTTGATCAGGCCCATCTGAGCATCAAAATCGCTTTTCCTTTCGAAGAACACTTCGATGGTTTGCTCAACGTCATGAGTACAATATTTGATAGTTTCATTGATCTCATCAACTGTAAGTTTCCTATCAATATCGAATGGAACTGAAGTCTCTTTGATGTTGTTTCCCATGAAGCCCTCAAGTGACTTCAATCCTCGGTCATTACGGTACATAATGTCATAGTTGTACATTTGGATTTTTCTGAACAATCCACTAAATTGCCAACCGTATTTTCCTTCTGCAATTATGAAATCATTGACTACCTTCGGATCAAAGTCACATAGAATGGCTTTCAGAATATATTGGTCGTAATGATTATTGTTATAACCGACCCATATTTCATTCTTATGAGCTTCATGGTATTCCTCGAGCTTCGCTTTATCGTTTACAATAACGTTTTTGGTCTTATCAAAGAGGTTGATTATAACTACTAACCAATCCTCTTTGAAGACCTCGAAGTCGTAAAAATTGAGCATATTAGCTCACCACGAAACTGCAAGCAATACTGTGCCAATTCTCAGCAACAACAGGCTCAATACTTGAACGATTAAGGATAACGGCTCCATTTGTATCAACGGTCATTTTCGTGAAAATCTGACCTACACTTGGAACCGCAAACATGACTTTCATGCTTGGTCTATATTCTACAGGTAATGTTGCAACAGTTTTTTCTCTTTCAGCTACACCTCTAAGAACGCCTGAAAGATAAACAACTTTGCCAATTTTTCTATATCTCGGCTTCTGTGCCTCACTATAAGGAGTAATGCCGTTCACAAGAGGAAGATCAATCCAACCGCTGTCAGTATTATCTACTACGTCCCATTCACCCCAAGCGGTCTGATAGTAAGCTCTCTGCCAATACTTGATGTTGTATTTAGAGCAAACAATGTAATACATCATGAGGTGTCCAGCTTCTCCTCCAGGAACCACCTTGATGAATCCTGTCATTGTACTTGCTCCGTCAGGCTTATTTACAAGAGTTCCTGCAACAGTGCCATTAGGAATGATATAGTTACCAGGAATAAGGGTATTAAGATCAGTGTCAGCCGCAAGTATTGTCCATTTGGTGCGCTTGTCGATAACATCGGTTACATCTTGCAGATCAGCTACCTGAGACTGAAGCAGCTCAACGTCGTCGTATATGTTAGTCGGCATGATGCGCTTCATGAATGCTTCCATCTCGTCGATGCTGTCGAATCTCTCTTCTAAATCGATCATATATTATTCCTCCACTTCAAAGACCTCGGTGATCTTAAAGGTGTTGAAGCCCTTATTTTCACCGTACTCAAGAGCAAACTCGAGATTGCCGTCAACTGCCTCGAAGATATCAAGCAGCAGATCATTGAACTGTGAATAGCTCTCGAATGTTACGTCGATTCCTGTATCAAGACTTCTGAGGAACTCATCAACGATGTGAATCTGGAAGCCCTGAGTGATGACCTGATTCATAAAGATAAGCCTGTTCTTGAACTCACCGTCGAGAATCTTGAACCAAACAGCAACCATCGGGTCACCCTTCTTTGATTCCTTGAGTTCGAGCTTTGTGATTGCTACCTCATATGTGCCATGAGGTACCTCTTTGAAGTCATTATTTGCGCTGTCCTCGATGTCCTTTCTGAGACCCTCAAGGTCTACCTGCTTGTCGAATTTTGAAAAATCAAGTGCCATTATTATTTTCCTCCTATTAAACTTTTAATTTACTTGCCAGCATATCGGCAGTATGTGTATACAAAACGTTTGGATATTTCTTAATAGCCAAATCGAATTGCTTCCAGTTATCGGTCTCGTATGCACCCATGTGATAGAGAATGCAAAGTATCTCTTCTTCGGTCAACTGCATGAACTGACTGAGCAGCATCACAGATTTATCACCATGGCCTTCAAGAAGTACGTTACCATTATGCTGCCAACTGGTTCCTTCGCAGTCTGTTATTTTCTTATAAGCGTCAATCTTACAAAGATCATGGAACATTCCAACAATCCATGGAGATTCTGGCCTCTGCCATTCAAGATCAAGGCGATCAGTCATGTGAAGCAGCTCACGAGTTACATTGCATCAATGCTCATATAAACCACCCTCAAAAGCTCCATGATATTTGGTTGAAGCTGGTGCAGTTGTAAATCCATTGGCGATTAACCAATCATAGAACCTCTGAGAGATCTTTCCGGTCTTAAGCATATTTTCGAGCATTATTCACCACGCTTCTTTCTCTTGCGAGTCTTAGGCTTTTCTTCTTCCTTAGGTGCCTCAGGCTCTGCGCTTTCCTCAGCATCAGATGAATTAGTTGACTCGCTTGCTTCTGCTTCTGCGGGCTCATCATTGGAAGTTTCCTCTGCAGCTGGCTTAGAAGATTTACGACTTCTTTTGAGCTTCTTTTCATTAGCTTCCTGCTCTTCGAGTGAATCCTGACCGACAATCTCTTCAATAGATTCGCCAGGTTCAGCCTCAGCCGCTTTCTGATCAGTAGTCTTGTTAGTTTTACGCTGTGAAGTTGTGCGCTTCTGAGACGATTCTGACGCTTCTGAGTAAACTGCCATCAGCTCATCATAATCGCAAGGAATTTCTCTGCCTGTAACATTAAGACGACCGCCGCCAAATATTACGCTGTCAGTCTTAAAGCTGATAGTTCTTGTTCCATCATCATTGACGATGATTCTTGCAACGATATCGACCATTCCTGCGAGCTTTGTTGCAATAGCTTCCTGAATGTTTGGAGCGATTCTGGTGATCTGTTCGCCGCTCTTCTTAGTAAGAGTCTTGGAAACGTCTTCATGTGAGCAGATGATGATGTTCTCATAGTCAAGATTGAAGAATCTTCTCATTGTTGAGAGATATTCTGTCTTGATAACATCCCAGCCTTTACCAAATCCTGAATCAGATTCATGCTGAATACCGAGCTTCTCGTACATGTAAAGACGGCACATTTCACGAGTATCTTCGACAAGATCAAGAGAAATTGTCTTGAAGTCATTCTGCTTCTTTTCAAGCTCCTCGATAGTGTCCTTGAAAACTTCCCAAGCAAACTTACGGTTAGTAATACGGCCTGTAACAGTGACCTCATCTCTGATGTACACGTAAGGAGCAGTGACGTTGTTGATGTTGCCATCGGTTGTAAGGATCAGCGGATCAGGGAACTTATCTGTCAAAGTAGTCTTTCCTGCAAAAGGAGGTGCGTACAGCCAAAGTTTCTTCTTGCTTGAGACAGTGATGTCTCTACGTTCGTTCTTAGGTAAATTCATGTAATCAATTCCTTCCTGGCAATATGCCTTATAATCACACCAATCGCATAAGCGAGTTGGATTTTTGATATATTCAGTATCTTCGATGCAATGTTTTGTATCGATCAGATACTCAATAACTTTGTTTGGGTCATATGCGACCTCTTTGATCTGGATTTCCTTATTTTCCAAATCTTCTATCACACGATTGCGAAACTCATAAATGGTCTCATCGCGTGGATTTGTTTTGTTCTGTCTCTTCTGCTTCAGAAATGACTTAGGAACAAATACAAAGTATAGTTTTCTGATGCGTTTACCCGGATTTGTCAGTTCAAAGAAGTGTTTGTAAAGATGAAGCTGTTCTGATGTCATGTAGGAGTCTACGTTGTTGGAGTATTTGAAGTCATAGATGTCATAATAACGAGCATATTTACCTCTTGGACAATGTCCGCTGCAACAATAACCGCAATCATCTTGCTTATCACATTCGTAGCAAATATCATCTTTTTCTTCCATGGTCAGCTCTCCTACAGGTGCCAGTAAATCGATGTAGCCAACAAAATCGTCAGTCTCGATTTTTACCTCGTGTTCACCTTCAGGAAGTATCGCTTTAACTTTTGGAATAAGATACTCAAGTTTCATTGCCTCTGTAACATGAGCATCATCGATAATTGGATATGCGTTGTAATACTCGTTAACAGCAGTTCGAACATCATGTTCGATTCCAGTATGAAGCGCATGACCAATAACTAATGCATTCTGCGGATCAGCATTGAAAATAGTTTTCAGCTCATCAACATAACGAAGCTTGAACTGATATGGGCATTTTTTATGAGTGCTCACTCTCGAATAACTTACTTGCACTTATTTCATCACCTCTTTCATATCTTGACAAAAGCGTTCATGCTTTAAGTCGATGATAAATTGTTTAAATTCCTCAAATGCCGAAGGATAAAGTACAACCGCAAATCCTCCTGCTTGACGAATCTTTCGGATGTTGTATAGCTGCAACTCACTTGGTTTTCCATTCTGGGCTTTTACTTCAATTCCTACGAAGTAACCATTTACACAAGCGAGAATATCAGGAACTCCTACCTTTGTGTATGAGTTAGCAAAGAATTTCACATACCAAGCACCTTGCTCATCGAGAAATTTTTTCACCTTATTCTCAAAGGTTTTTTCGGCCGCTATTTCAAACACGCCCTTTCGTATTTAAGATTCCAGATACGAGCAAGCCAATATGCTTTGTCATCTTCAGTGTTCTCATAAATTCTTTCGTAGAAATTGATTTTCTCGTCAAGTTTCTTACGATGTTTTCTGCGCTCTGACCATTCTTCAAAATACTGAATGATTGTGAGCGGAATAGAAATGATGGCTGCCATGATCACCATCAAAAATGGCATTGATAGAATTATTAATAAGGTAATCATTTGTCCTCCTCGTATAATTCATCGGTGTAGTCTTTTCGCATTGCCAAAGTACGATAAATTTTTTCTTCAACTGAATTACGGCAAATCAAATAGTAGTAGAAACACGTACGGTCTTGACCAATACGATGAATACGTTTCTTTGACTGCTCAAATAATTCACTTGTATCTGTTGGAGTAAAATATACTATCTTATTGGCTTTCTGAAGATTCAGACCCATTGAACCCGCTTGATATTGAATCAATGTCACTGAATTTTCATACAATTCATAGTCCTCAAGGTCCTTAATATCACCATTTACAATTGATATTGGTCGTTCTAATTCTGCAATAAGATCGGTTATTGCGGCGAATTCATTATTGAAGTTATAGAATATGATCACACGATCGTCTGTTGATTCAAGCAAATCTTTTAATGCCGAAAGCTTGTACTTATTGACATATCCACAAAGCATTTTCTCATAAAGTCTTTTGGTTAAAGCTGTATCACCAACAAACTCTATATTTTGGAAATTTACAATTGAATCTTTTCTGAATTTACGGTATTCTGGTATTGTTGGTACGTAAATTCTTGAATCAATTTGAGCTGGTAAATCGAAAACTTCTTCACTCTTCATAAATACCGCACCGTGTTCACGAAGTTTACGCTTTAGGCGTTCCACATTTTTGTAGCCATCAACTACTCTTCGTGGAAAACCATTTGAATCATCCCAATGAAAATTAACGTAGGTACTCCAAAAAGCTTCTTTTGAAATTTTCCAGCCAATTAATCGACATTGACTCCAGAGCTTTTCATATTTTCCACCTGTAGGTGTACCAGAAAGAAGAATTGCATTTGCTGGATTCAATTTCTTCAAAATGAACTTACTGCGTTTAGACGTTTCATTTTGAATCAATGAAGATTCGTCAAGCATTAATGTGAAGTCTTTCAATTGTGACAATTCAGGACGTCTGAAGATCAGATCATAATTGATAACACCGATGCAATGAAAACGTTCGCCCATTGCTATTCCGTGAAATTCACTTAGCTCTTTTGGCTTTGTCAAATCATATGTGCGAATATCGTAATATTCTTTGAAATGATCAAGCCAATCTTGTACCTTAGATTTCTGACAAACTACCAAATTTACTTTGGCATCAAGGTCATGCATCTTTTCACTGCCGACGAAAGTTTTTCCGAGGCCCATATCTAAGTAGTAAGCTACTCGATTCTGGTCTTTGGTCTGTTCAAGCGCTGTTTTTTGGTGCTCAAACAAATTCATATTCGTCTATGTCCTCATCAGATTTTGTACCGAATTTTAATACTTCATCTTCAACACTTATCCAAATATGTTCGTGAGGCATATCACCTGCTAAATTAACGAATGTTTTAAGAAAATGAGGCATATTATCGTATAACTTCCACGGATTTATCGCTGTCGCAAACTTATTATTAGCCCACCTGAAATTCTTCTCTTCGCAGAGCTTCATGAACTCATCAAACTTCTCTTTGCCGACTTTCACTCTAAGCTCACCGTGGGCAAACTTATTCCAGTCGAGACCATCGGGTGTCCACTGAATACTTTCTATATCAGCATTAGTACCCCAACAAAGATTAGCCTCATCATTAACTCTGAAATAGCATTTTTCAATAGAAGGCTTCCAGTCAGTTGGCTTTTCGCTTCCACTCCAGCGGAGCTTCGGGAATCTCTTTTCAACTTCCTTAAGAAATGCATCGTATTTATCCTTTGTCATTTCAAATACGATTTCACCACCAATGAACTTGTCCCAGTCAGAATTCTCTTCAAGGGTACAGTCTACAGAACCACGGACAAATCCTGTTAACCGATCAAGCGCAAGGCTTGCTCCATAATTGAAGTCGAATGTATCTGTAGGAGCACATATTGCTTTAGCATCCTTGATTCTCTTCTTGCCGTCATAAAGAACAGATGTTGTAGTCTTACCATCAGTTGTGATAACGATCTTCTGTGTTGTTGGCTCTCCATAAAGGTCAAAGTATACACTTTCCACACTGAAGTTTGTGCCATCAGGTTCATCAATAGCCCTCACTCTAATATCATCGCCGGTATTACATTTTTTAGGGTCATTTTCTGTTACAATACCTACCCAGCCTTTACCTGTTACAGAGTAAATGTCGTCTGCATGCTCATTGCCGATGACCTTATCGCCGACCTTGAATTTGCATGCAGGTTCAAGACCTCTCTCATCAAATGTATAGCCACCACAATCTTTAAGCTTATACGCCGTTCTGTTGCTATAGTGCGTAAATACGTCGCAAATCTCATGAACCTGACCCACATATTTCTCCATAGCTAAGGCAAACCAATTTGCGGTATAATCTTTGATTTTTGAACCGTCAAGAACTCTTACCTTGTCACCTACTTTAAACTTACTCATAAAACTTATTCCTTTCCTAAATACTCATGTATCTTTCCTTCTGAAATATGATATGTCCATTTACTGCTCATTTTCACAGCGTAGCCAAATGGTAAAATTCCACGCTGCAAACCGATTCTTACGAACTGCTCCGACTTACCCAATAGCTTCGCTGCCTCTTTTACTTTCATCCTCATCACCTACAAATATATTTTTTATATCGTCTGCTGATAAATGATAATGCTGAGAGATTTGCTTGATTTCGCTTTGAGTAAAATCACTTTCGCCTTTTAGTTTGGCAGAAGCGGTTTGTCTTGATATTCCTAATAGGTTAGAAATAGCACTTGCAAATTCTTCATCACCATAAAGAATCATTTTGGATTTCAAAAGCTTTACATTCAATCTATCACCTCCTTAAAATATTAACTTGTACCATAAGCTACCGCCCGCCTCTCGACGTCCTCGGCCTCTGTCGCTTGATACCCTCACATGCTACGGTAACGATGGCTGATATTTCACATGCGGCTGTAACTTATGATTGGTGTGACGAGTTGGGATTGAACCAACGCCTGTGTCAGGGTCCGGAATAATAATACCGTCTTAACCTCTGGACTATCGTCACATTTGCTCGTCTTTCCGAGCTGTCACAGTGAGTCATTAAGCGTATATCGGAGTTTGCACTGTCACATTATCCCCTATAGAACGTGCGCCTCGCCCCACACCCTTGCTGCAGCGCATTAGGTATAGATTCCGTTAAAGCTGCATGGAACGATGGTATACAACTTAGCGTTTTCATCCGTTTAAAACTATTCACACGCACGGATAGCGGAGCCGTGGATCGCATGACTGGGACTCAAACCCAGAACTCTAAGTTGCATTGGTTGGGGCAGCGGGATTCGAACCCACGCATGACAGAGTCAAAGTCTGTTGCCTTACCACTTGGCCATGCCCCAATAAATTCCCGGCTTGTACGTCGGGTAGAAAAATGAAATAAAATAATATGTAGAACAATAAAGGAGACACATTAGCCCGTATTGCCGTTAGCTCAGCAGGTTTATTAATGAATATCTTTGCGCTGCTTTCTGCGCATGTTTCTACGAAGTTTCTTCTGCTTAGCATTCATGTCTTTGAACATAATACCTCGCTTAATTGTTCTTGCGAGACTTGCCATTCAATCACCTCCTTTTAAGTTTTCTGAATATTCTGTCTTCGTGATTACATTCTCTATTATACAGCTTTAGTTGTACTTTGTAAATTAGTAAACTGCACAAAGTTCTTTACTTGAATTTATGTATTTCTTACGTGATGTTAAGTTTTTCTTACTTCGTGTTAAGTTCTTGTGCCAATTATATTTCCTAAAATATTCCTTTGTCAACGAACATTCGTTCCTATATTTACTTTGTGTATTACCTGTAATAATATAGAAGTGCTGACAGATAATTACAGCATTCAAGAAGAATTTTAAAATTTTTTTTAAAAGTCAACTTAAGTCAAGATAAGTCAACTTAAAACGAATGATGTTGACTTGCTATTCTCGTAGATATAGCGTTATTTCGGGTTCCAATTCAACTTAAGTCAACTTAAAATGCTCATTTTAAATAAACAAAAACATCATTATTTTTTAACGTCGAATTTTTATATAGTAAATATATAAGAGAAATAAAAAATTAAGTTGAATTTGACTTGTTGACTTGGAAGGAGATTAAAATGAAAAATCCAAATGGTTACGGATCAGTATTCAAATTAGCAGGAAATAGACGTCGCCCCTGGTGTGCACGTGTGACAGTAGGCTGGACTGAACAAGGCAAGCAGCAATTCAAGAATATTGGATATTACGAGGAACGTGAGGAAGCGATGATCGCTCTTGCACAATACAATCATGACCCTTATGACTTGGATGCCAATAAGATAACTTTTACTGAAGTCTATGAAAAATGGTCTGAAGAGAAATTCCCAAAAATATCTCAGAGTAATATTAACGGTCATAAGAACTCTTTTAATAAAAGTAAAAGCTTGCATAAGATGAGATTTAAAATGATTCGAAAGACTCATATGCAAAGAGTCATAAATGAGAATGAACATCTCTCATCTCAGACAAGGCAAAAGATCAAAACTCTGTTCATGCAGATGTATGACTTTGCTCTTGAGAATGACATCGTTCAGAAGAACTATGCTCAGTTTGTTGATATTGGAAAAGAGACAAAAACATTAGAACGTAAGCCTTTTACACCTGATGAAATAGAGATGCTTTGGGCTAATCTGGACAAACCATATGTTGATACGTTATTGATTATGATCTATTCAGGAATGCGTATTGGAGAGCTTCTGATCTTAACTCCAGACGATGTGAATCTCGAAGAAAGAATCATAATTGGAGGAATTAAAACCAAGTCAAGTATAAAACGAGCAATTCCAATACATAAGAGAATTTTACCATTGATAGAATCCAAAATGAACCAAAAGTATTTGATAGAAAATCCCAGAGGCAACAAGTTCCTTTATCGCACATATCACATGAGTTATTTCAAGCCACTCATGAAAGAATTGGGAATGACTCACCTTCCTCATGATTGCAGGCATACTACCGCAACGATGCTGAATAATGTTGGAGCAAATCCGCTCATCGTAAAGAAGATTCTTGGTCATGCTTCAACTGATCTTACCGAGAAAGTTTATACTCATAAAACAAATAAGCAGCTCGTAGAAACTATCGACATGACATGACTCAGAACGCTCCAGATTTAATTATGGAGCGTTTTCATTTTTACTGTATAATTTATCGATGAACTATATAAAATCGTTTCTGAGCGATTCTGACATCTCTGGACATAAATAAAGCCACTCTTTCGAGTGGCTTTGCAATTACTTAAGCATTTCACCTGCGATTGCTTCAAGCTGAAGTCTTCTTTCGAGTGAATAATTCTGAGCAATTTCTGTGATGCCATTGATGATTCCCCAGCGGCTTCTGTCATATGATGCATCAACAAGTGTGATTACCTCTTCTACAACATCATCTGTAAGTTTTGCTTTTTCTTTGATCTCCTCGAGAATCTCTTCGCCTGTAGGAATTTCCTTATTTCTCTTGATCAACTCTATTGTGCTTTCTTTAATCTCATTGAACTTACCCGTAAGACCTTCAATGATGCCTTCCTTAAATTCTTCTGAGCTGATACCAATGTGCTTCTGTCTGAACAGCTGTCCTGAAGATTTTGGAAGAATGAGGCCGTTGGTACAAACTTGCTTGTAAATTAGGAATGATACGTATAAGCCGCTTCTACCAATATCTGAGCTGTCGATTGTGATTCCTGCGAAGAGATCTTCACCGTCTATCGGCAGCATCTCTTTCTCGACCATTCTGAGATGTAATCTCTCTTCGTTGATGAAGGAACCTTTGAGCTTGTAGTTGTCGAAGCCAAGTGATTCATCAACTGCTTTGAGAAGATCAGGTGCATCGAACTTTGAATAGGAAGCACTCAGGCAACCTCTGATTCTACCGTTATAGGTTCTCACCATGAAGTCTCTTGAATCGTCCTTAAGCCAATTGTTGATGTTCATCGCTGCGAGCTCCTTGTTCTCAGCTGCACATCTGTTGTAGTAGACTGTTGGAACTTTAAGCTTACCACAAAGACCGCTTGAAGCGAATGCACTCATCGGCATCTTCACGTTGTCGAATGCGATGTTGAGATCATCGTCCATACGGATGTTCTTTGCTCTTACGATGTAGTCTGCTGTATGAGACTGGATTTCCTCTGCCTGCTTCATAAGCTTTTCAAAGCCAGTGTCGATTGAGATTGCCTCGTTAATAGTTGTGTTGTTCATATTAATTACCTCTTAATCTTTCTGAGCTTTAAGCTCTTTATTGTTGTTTGGTTTATATTCTTATTATACAACTAAAGTTGTATAATGTACACGGGTAAATTACACAAAGTTCCGGTAAATTTTCTGTGCAAAAATAAAAGGCCGCTTAGTAGCGGCCTTGAGTCATTCAACTTCAACATATTCCATCATGATCTGAAGAGCTTCATCGTAGGACTTTGCTTCGAATACTCTGTCACGCAGTTCATTGAATGCATTTGGCATTCTGCGAAGTGATCTGCTACAGATTCCTAAGAGATTGAAGACGTTGCCGTCAGCTCCTGTAAATTGGACTGTTGGCTTCATGTCTGGATTTACCTTGAAATTGTCTGCGATTGGATAATTCATGTTTAACTTCCTTTCAATTGGATATATTTACATTATACAACGTTGGTTGTACTTTTGTATACAACAAATTAAATTACCTGAAAATAAAAACTCCTATCAATTGTACAACTTTAAGTGTACATTATACTACTATTGGTGTACTATAAGAATGTAACCAATTAACAAAGGAGTTTTTAAAAATGAACTACAACAAAACACTTGAGACGCTATCAAAATTTTACGGTGAAAGAGTTAAATATTGGACTGAAGAAAGAAAATGCATACATAATGCGATTTCAGATATTGAAAAACTAAAGCGCAATCCATATTCTTTCTTCGGACGAAAACTAAATAAAGATGCGAAACAAGATTTTATAAATTTGGTGCGTGAATCATGGGGCTTATAAAGCTCCTTTTTCTTTGTATATTGTTTGTGTATTATCTACGTATTTTCATAGCTCTTCAGAAGAGACTAAATACGATTATATCAATGGTTTTACGCACCTGAACGATATATGTAGTATATGTGTAGTATATTTGTAGTATATCGTTCAGGTGCGTCAACCTGCGCTTTTATCAGCAGTCTATGTGTATTACGTGTATATTATCGAGAGAAAATCAGATGCGTTCAGACGAATCTAATCATCCTTCAATTGATCTTGCCTGTGCTACATTTTTGCCTTCAGTCTTACCTCTCTGATATGCTTCTGCGCTTCTTGAACCGTTGAGCGATGATGTATGAGTCTTGCATCCTGCCATTTTCTGATCAAAGGATTCTTTGACCTCTTTTGGAACTACCAACATGAGAGCTGTACACTGCTTTTCAAGCACGCTTCTGATTCCGTCGAGATAACCAATGAGGAATGTATTCTTGACGCCTTTGGTTGATTCACCTTTATTATACAACTCAGCGTAGTATCTGTCAGCAAGCTTATTTCCAGTATTATAGAGGAATGTGAAAACCTCTTTGGCAACTTCGGCGTGCTTCTTGTAGCCGTAGAATACGACATGTTCAGTACCGCACATATAAATCTTGCAGCAGAAGTTTGTTGCGATAACTCCTGCGAGTGAATACTTCCACTTATTGCCACTGCCAACGTGAACACTGCTGTCGATGATCTCTTCTGATTCGCTTTCGTCCTCAACGTCAGCCATCTGAATATCATACTTTGCCATGAGCTCCTGTGCCTTAAGAGCTGCCATCATTGCTTCATTCTCTGAAGCTCCCTTGTCTTTAGCTGTTACGAGCAGCTTCTTGATGATCTCGATTGCCTTTTCAACTTTCATAATATGTACTCCTTTATATTTATTTTTCAACAGCTCAGCTGTTTACATTCTCTATTATACAACTTTGGTTGTACAATGTACACGGCTTTTTTACACAAATTTCCTGTAAAATTTCTGTGTAAAATTTATGATCAGATCAAAAAGATAGCCCCTCAATCGAGGGGCTTTAGGTAATTATTCAGCTTTGTTCTTTCTTGTCTTGACTGGAGTTGTGAAAGCCTTTTCAACGGGCCAATTAGATATGCGGAGTCTTGCGAAAAGTGTCTGACCAGGCATTCCAAGTTCCTTTGCCCACTGGCTCAGGTTCTGAGTTTTGCCGTTGTATGTGATCAGGTCCTTACCTCTCTGCTTCTTCTCTTCTACTGTCTCTTCAGCAGGTGCAGGTTCATTGACCTTGTAGCCGTCATTCTTGAAGAGTCTCTTTAAGTAGTTGTAGCAGAAGTCTCTGCCAGCGAATCTCATCTCTGAAGGAGCTTTGCCGCCGCTATAACCTTCGCCATATTCAGTGGTGATTGCTTCGTGATAAACTTCATCGAGTGCCTCATTCTGAATCCACTCATTGAATTCTTCATTGGTCATCTCACCGTCTGAAACTGAGTTTTCGTTGCCACCAACTATCCAATTGTAAGCATTCTTAAGCTGCTTCTTAGCGATGAGCTCCCAACCATTATTCTTCTCAAATTCGTTCTGAGCAGCTTCAGTTGGCTCTGCGATAGATTTTTCATTAGCAACTTCTTCTGCGCTCTCTGATTCGTTCTGGATAGCCTCGATAGCAGCTATGAGCTCGTCCTTCTTAAGTGTCCACCAGTTCTTGACCTTGAGTTCCTTTGCCATTGCCTTGAGTTCCTTAGTAGTCATGTTATTCATCATATTAATTACCTCTTATTCTTTCTGCTCTTTCGAGCGGTTTATGTTTGGTTTACATTCTCTATTATACAACTTCAGTTGTACTTTGTAAACCAGTAAAATACACAAATTTCCAACAATTTTTCAGTGTAAATTGACTTCTGGAAAAATTTCGCAAAATTGGTGTACATAGTACAACTAACGTTGTATAATGTTTTATCAGCTGATCGCTGATAAAACATTATAGAGGTGACATTAAATGAATCATTGTAAACGAGTATTCATACAGATTATTGAAATGATGGAGGAACGTGATTGGGAATATGAAGTTAGTTTCACTCACATTAAAGTAGAAATTGGCAATGAATTTTATCAAGTACCAAAAGATGATCTGAATGAACTATTCGAATTGAAAGATGAAATTATGAACTGGTGATTTGAGGGCTTCGGCCCTCTTCATAAAATTGAAATTAGAATTTGAAATTTGAAATTAGAATTTGAAATTTAAAATTTAAAATGACATTTGAGGAGAATCGACATAATGAAAACAGGCCAATGGGTAATTACACGAGGAATTAATGCCAAAATGAAAGAAGATGAAAAATTCGCAGAGTTTATCATCGACTGTTATGGAAGATATTTAAACCAAGATTGGGGTGATACTTGTGAAGAAGATTCCAAATTGAATGATGCAGCAGTAAAAAATGGCAATGACAGAATCGTTGCGAAATATGATAATATATTTATTATCACAGAATGGGACAGATCAGTCACAACTATACTATTTACGGAGGAATATTGAATGAAATTGAAAGAAAAAAGAGTCGAGGCTGGCTTTAGTCAGTCTCAACTTGCTGAGAAAACCGGTCTTAATGTTCGCACTATCCAACATTACGAGCAAGGGTCGAAGATCTTTGATCATGCACGAATCGATACTATTCTGAAGATTTGTGTTGCCCTTAATTGTAAATTGGAAGATGTTATCGAAAATTCAGAATATGTAGATCTAATAAAAAAGCTCCCTTAAGCGGGAGCTTTTTTATTTTTTTTTCCTCGAAAAAAAAAACGTGTACATTATACAACTATCGTTGTACTATAAGAATATCAGCTGATGCTGCATAACCAATTTATAGGAGGAATTAATAATGATTGAACAATTTTACGAAGAATGCTTGAGATTTTGGACACGTGAGGATGTTGAAAATCCTAAAGAAATGGCTCTGAATGATGTGAGAAATTTAAAGCACGATCCGTTTTCACCGTCAGGCGCTCCAGTTAACGCTCAGGACGTTTCTAAGTTTATCAACGATAAATTACATGCCTAAAATAAAAAGCTACCAGAACTGATTCTGGTAGCTTTCATAGTATTATTAGTCCGCAAGGGCAAAACAGCTGTTCGTGTAATACTCTTTACCGTCATTGGTAAATTTTCCAGTAGTATCATATGAATACTGACTATAGTCTATCTGATATACATCAGGCGTATAACTATCTGCGTTTTTACACACGATGTTCGCCATGCTTGTCTTATGAGCATCAAATAATGTGAGTTTATTTGGTATACAGTATGAAGGCGTAACATTTGAATCGGTCGCAATCCACGGAACAAGAGTTATTGAATTGAAATCTATAGCATAGTAGTAGCATGATGAATATGAACCACCGGGTCCAGCACCTACACCTGCGGCAACAAATGCAAGCCCGCCCTCATTTGTTTTGGTAATTATTATATCGGTGTAATTATATTTATCCGTGTCGGATTTACCTACGCTTCGCAGTAGAAGTCCTTTTGAAGTGGAAACTCCAAATAAAGTCTTTCCACCATATAAAGTCACATTTGTTCCATTTGATATATACATCTTATATCTTGTAGTATCACTATCAGTCATGACGAAAGCAGTATGACTGTCTTTAGTGCAAGTAATAGTGCTGCTGCTAATGGATATCTCATCAAAATAATCAGTAGCATTTGCCTGAAGCCATGCCGCAACCTGAGAAATATTGCTCGAACCTGAATCAAAATTCGTTTTTACAATTGCCATAGTATATACCTCCTTAAAGTATTGTTAACGTAGCGGAAACTAAGTCCGAAGGGCTTAAATTGTATGATTGAGTATAGCCAATCACCAATTTAATTTTTGATATTCCAGATAGAGACAAAGTACACATCTGATTATTATTCGTACTTGAACTTGTTCTTACCCATGTTCCAGTCGAATCATATCCGCATACCCAATATCTAGTTGGACTATTAGCGGCTGGAGTCAATGTAATCGATAGTTTTGTGCTGTCTGCATCTGCCGGTAAATTGATGAACTCAGCAGAGCGTATATATTTACCTGATGGGTATGGTACACCATCAGATATGTCACCTTCCTCGAAGTCAGCAGAAGACAAGTTAATAACTGTCTGATTTAATTCAGCATTGCCGATAATAGGCGTACCTGCAGAGCTTGATATAAGCATTGCGTTAGCAGGTAAACCTGTTGATGAACCTTCACCGACGACGCTCTTAATTATGCGAATGGTCATCTGACTTCCCGCTCTATATGTGCCTTTGAGTGGAACAATACAATATTCTGAATCAGCGGGAATGCCCATGAATTGCTTCCAGCCTTCAAGATCATTTGTATAAACACCTGTAGATGTAGCACTATAAAACTCATTTACAAGACCTGCATCAGTTGGATTTATCTTTCCATCCATATTTACATCTGCCAATTTTTCTTGTATTGGAGTCAATCCTGACGGACGTCCACTCGCCATATTTGTGTATGCATCAAGAATCAAAGATGAATCTCTTGTATCGACTGTGCCGTCACCATTAATGTCAGGATAACCTATATTGGATTCTATGATTTTGAAGTCAACATTCTTTACCATAACAATTCCGTCAACTATTACGAATAAAATATCCGAATCGGGTTCATAGTTTTCAAGAGTAAATGGATAAATCTTATTTTTCTCCTGCGAAGAAGTGATCGTATAAGAATCTTGATACTCATGAAGCGTAGTATCTACTTGAAGCTTTCCAGTAAGATCAGAGAACCAAGCATTAAATTCTGCTTGTTTCTGAGCCAAATACTGGTCAAAAGCATTGAACTGTTCGTAATATGCCGCTTGGTATTGCAAGAAAAGATTTGAGGTATCAACTTGCTTGATGAGACCTGTTATCCACGGGCAAGCAGAGCTTCCTCTATTGTCGTGAATCGCTGATTGAGTTATAGCGCTTGCATTTTTACTGATATGAACACTTGCCAAAAATAAATCATAAGTTGTCTCAGTACGTCTGGGTTGAGGAGCGGTAGGTGAAGCGCTCGGAGTACCTTCGACAACCACGACATCAACTGTTCTTGCTGTTGAATCATATCTGAGAAAAATAGAATCTATTCGTGGATATTGAACATTCGCAGCAGAAAGAGTTATTGTAATTGGCGCATCGTTTTTTATCCAATGTGTTTTTACCAATGCTCTACCGCTTCCAACTGTGATGTCAAGTCCATTTGCTGCCGATTTGACAATGAATGCTTCTCCGATATTCTCATAGATTCCATCAGATATGAGGCCTTCGAAATATGTGGTCATTTGCTCAGCATCATACGTGCGATCGCCTTCAACGCTGTCAAAAAATCCGCTTGTGATTGCCATAATTTATTAAACCTCCAATTCTTCGAGTGTAGGAATAACAGAATATCCATTATCATCCCATGACTCGATTATTTCTACGATTCTTGGTGTTGCCGTGATTCCATATTCATTGGTAATCGTTACAATGTCACCGAGATTCCAATCTTGTTTATATACAAAATTTATCGTAGATTCAATTTCTGCCTCAAATGCTTTTGTGGCTTGATGTTCTGCAAGTTTTTCTACGCCACGAGCTTGGAGCAATTGCATATAGTCATTCAAAGGAATTTCTCCATCGTTTGACGATATGTCTTTCGCATCGACGAATATCTCACGTCGTGCAAATCCAGATTTCGTGTTGCCAAAATACGTATTATTTATTTTACGATTGGTACCTTCACCTTCTCCTGCGACATATGCATAGCTGGCATAATTTGATAAATCTGAAACATACTTTGAGTTAACCAAATTATCAAACTCAGGCGAGAATATGACTTCACCTTCAACGCCCTCATAGAATGATAATGTGAATCCTTCTGAAGAAAGTTCCATCTTAAGACCAAATCCATATTTCATGCAGATGTCACTTATCACACTTAAGAGATTTTGTCCTGTGAATTGAGTTGAGATTGTATCAGGAACCTGAAGACTATCATCAATCGTCATACTTGGAAAAACTCTATTTGATGAAGTGTTCTCAACGATTAATGTTTTTATTGCTTGCACCGCATCGCTTTCGTTAATAGTAATTTGGGGAATAATTACACGATAGCCAAGTATGCTTTCCAAACTACGTCCTGAGACTATGAAATAATCTCCGTTCTCAATATTAGTTTCAACGGTTATGTTTTCAATAATCATTACTGACGGATCATCATCTCTGATAAGCCAATTACGAGGCTTTAAGTAAGTCAAGAGTTCTTTATCAGCCGGAAGATAAAGCTCAAAATCTCCATAAGTAAAAAACCGCTTTGTCCAAATCAGAGATTTGAAGGTATCAATAACTGCAACAGGCTCATATGTCGTTGCTTCTGCGGAATAATTAACTCCTAAAACATATAACTCCATTGCAATCACACTCCTTCAAATTTTGGTGTCACTGTTACTTTGACTCTGAGATTTTCCGTTCCTACGTATGCATCATAACTTAGCTCATTGATACCAGGCTGAAAGGTTAACCATGTTGAACCTTTCTTTCGGTCAGATAAGATATTCGTACTTACTCCGTCTTGAATCAAGATCACCGATTTTTTACCTCGCTCGGTATTTACGATAATTGTATCGCCTGCTTCCATATCAATATTTATTCCAAAAAACTCATTCGTCGTTAAATTATAGAGTTTTGGAGCTAAGATTTGATCTGTTGTAGCATGGAATTCGATAATTGCTCCAGTCTCCACATCACCAACATCAATTTGTGCGGTGGTCATTCTTTGAATCTCAGAAAAAGGAATTCCTTCTGATGGAATTGAAAACGGAAATTCAAATAATGCGATGGTACTGGAAAAATTAATGATCGTATCATTTATGGATTTCCAAAAAGGATCAGGACAAATGATAGATATTTGAGGCTTTTGAAGCTGTGTCCACGGATTGTTTTCAAAGCTCTCAACATATCCTTCGATGTAAACATCTCTATGATCATTTTTGTAGTAGACTTTGATGTATCGCTTGACTTGGAAATATTTATACAGCTCTAATCTATTGGCCTCTATTGGCGGTTTGATATTGAGTGTAATGACGATATTTCTTTGTCCTATTCTTGAACTGTTGAACCGTGAACCATCCATTCCAGTGACATTTGTAGTATTTATTGCAGCTACAGGAGGATTTGTGCCAGTAACTTCCACTACGTCATAATTATCATTATCCGTAAGATGAAGTTGTTCACCTTTTGCGTTCTCAACGATTAAAGTATACATGGCATCAAACCCCCTTCATGCTCAATAAATTTTTACTTTGTCTGTAAATCTCAAGACGACTCAATGATTTTGGCGAGTTATTCGTCTGGTTGAAATTATTGACGGTGTTATTGTTGATTGTCTGCTGCATCGTTTGACCAGAGATATTCATCTTATTGCTCAAACGCTCAGCAATCTCATCAAGCCAACCCGTATTTTTTTCGAGCGGTACAACGGCTTCGTCACCATTACCTTCGAGCAGATACATGTGACCTTTCTTTGCAACTCCAATACCCTTTGCAAGCTCGGGAATTTGAGGAACATCAAATTGAGAGATCAATCCACTGAAAGGCTCGACTCCTGCAATACTTACGTTCCTGATCTTATCCAGCGTCTTATTTATCGCATTGAATGGAATAGCGATAACTTTATTAAGGCCTCGAATAATAGCGTTCACGACTGTTTTGAACGCATCTGTGATGCCTTCTTTGATGCCATCGAAAATCTTACCGCCTGTTGAAAAGACGTCTTTCACCTTTTGCCATGCAGTTCTGAACTTATCTTCGAACCAATCTGCAACACTACCAAATACTGACTTTATACCTGACCATGCATCTGAAGCACCGTCTTTCAAGCCTGTCCACATATTGGAAAAGAACTTGCCTACTGGCTGAATTATTTTCTCATTGAACCAAGTTGAAACTACATTCCAAACTTTTTTGATGGCAGTCCAAGTATTACTTGCAGTTGTAGAAATAGCATTCCATAATTTTGAGAAAAAGTTGGAAATAGGCGTAATGACATTGTTATTGAACCACTTATCTGCCTCCGACCAAACTGTTTTGATCAGTTTCCAAGCTCCTTTACCGAGCTCAGCTATAATTTCAAATGCCGTTTCGAAGAAGTCTATGACAGGTGTAAAGAAGTCCATGATAGGTTGGAAAACGTTATCATTTATCCAATCAGCGATTGCACCGAAGATGGACTTCATGAGCTCAATTCTTTCTTGAATCTTGTCATAAATCCATGCTCCGAACTCTTCAAAAAATGAACCGATTTCGCCAAAAAATCCCTTTATTGCATCCCATACAGGAGGGAAAATCTGGCCAGGTATAGCTGTCACAGTATTCCAGATTATTTTTACAAGGCCCTCGAGCAGTGTAGGAATTGCTTTGAGCAACGTTGACCATACTTGCTTTGCTGCACTTAAGAGTGCGGGAGCGGCTTCAATGAGCGCAGTACCAATTGCCATGATTAATTGAGGCATCTGCTCTATAAGTGCATCTTGTATTATTGGAATGGCATCGATGAGGGCCATCAGTAATTCTACAGCTGCATCAATTATCATCGGATACGAGCTTACAAAAAGATCAACGAGAGCTTTAATGATATCTGGTAATTCTGAGCTTATTTGCTCTACGATCATAGGCAGCGCCTCAACGATAGCGTTGAGCAGTGCCTTAGCACCTTTTACAAGTGTAGGTATTCCATCAGTCAAAGCATCTGCAATTGACTGGTAAACCTTTGGCATTGCCTCGAGAATTTTCGGAATGATTTGCGGAATAGCATTTACGATAGTCGTAAAGAAGTCCAATGCAGCTTGAAGCAGAATTGGAATAGCATCGTATAGTGCATCTGCAATTTCAGGAAATATCTTCACAAATTTTGTTACGATCTCAGGCAAAAATTTTCCGAGACTTGTAATGATAATTCGAATAGTTTCCGTCAATGTACGAATTACATCAGGAAGCGCATCGAGAATTCCTGATATCAAACTCTTGACAAGATTCAATCCAATCTCAACTGCTTGAGGTAAGAAGTCTATGATCTTATGCAAAATATTTGTGATAAGATTTCCAACCGAAGTTCCTACTTTTTCACTTGCACCATCAACGCCGTTTACCAAGTCAGTAAATCCAGGTAATACCTCTGATGTTATCGTTTGCACGATATCTCTCAAAGGGCTATTTACACTCTGATAAAGCGTAATGCCAAATTCCTCATAAGCACTATTCATTGCTTTGAGATCACCTTCGAGATTGTCATTCATTATTCGTGACATCTCTTCAGCGCTACCAGCGGAAGCTCTAAGCTCTTGTTCAAATGCCGCCGTATTATCTATACCTGCGGCAAGAGCAAGATTGAGACCTTTAATAGAGTCGCTCGTGAAAGTTGCTTGTAATGCACTTGCTTTCTCAGCATCGCCCATTCCTTGTGTTGCAGTTTCAACGTCTTTGAGAATGTCTGTCAAATCACGATAATTACCTTCAGCATCTTGAACTTGCACCGAAGTTTGACCAATTTGAATTGCGCCGTCCTTCATTTTCGCAGTCATGTCTCTCATGACGGCAGTAAGTGCAGTACCAGCTTCAGAACCTTTCAAACCTTGATTTGCAAGCATTCCAAGAAAAGCGGTAGTAGTTTCTACGTCTTGACCTGCGGCTTTCATATTTGCCGCACAGTTCTTAAATGCTTCGCCAAGTCCTTCGGCAGTAGTATTGGAATTCGCTTGTGCATATGAAAGCATATCTGCAAAATAAGCTGAATCTTTTGCCTCAAGGCCAAATGCCGAAAGATAGTCGGTGACCATATCTGATGCTTGAGCAAGTTCCATTCCTGAAGCAGCTGCAAGATTAAGTACGCCACCTAATGACTCTGCACTTTGGTTTGCATCCCATCCAGCAAGTGCCATATAGCCAAGAGCATCTGCGGCTTCACTTGCCGAGAACTGTGTTGTAGCACCAAATTCTCGTGCAGTTGATTCGAGCATTTCAAGCTCTTTACCAGTTGCACCCGAAAGAGCGGCTACATTTGACATTGAGCTATCGAAATTTTTACCAACTTCAAGAACATCGGTTGCTAAATTTTTAATCGCTCCAATTGCGAGTTGAATGCCTTCTGCTACGAGATTGGCAAGTGCGCCTTTCATAACAGTGAAGCCATCACCTGAATTTTCAGCACTTTCACCGAGATCATCAAACGTCTTATCTAATTCATCAGCCGCACCCTCAGCTTCATTAAGCATTTTCTTATTTTGGCTGAGTTCACTCGAAAGCGAATCAATTTTACTCGCAAGTGTCTTCGCCGCATCAGAGCTTTTTCCCTGTTGTAAAACTACATCAGCATATTTTTGCTTCAAAGTCTTAAGCTCAGTGTCCTGCTTTGAAATTGTTTTGCGTAATTTTTCAGAAGCAGTCTCAGCTGATTTAGCTTCTTTTGATAGTTCTTCAAGCTTTGAATTATACGTGTTGATTTGCTTTTCGGTATTACCAATTGCTGCCTTTTGATTATTGATTCTTATCAATAATTCTTGAGCACCTTTTGAAGCTGCACCCTCTTGTTTTACAGTGAGTTCATATTGTTTTTCAAGATTGGTAAGTTGTTTTTTCTGAGCATCAAGTGTTTTGTTGAGCTGAGTAATTTTTGCAGTAACTCCGTCAGCACTTTTACTCCAATTATCCAACCCAGAAGTAGCAGCTTTAAATTCAGAATTTGCAAGTCTGATTTGTCTACCGGCTTCTTGCATGCCTTTTTTAAGTTCGCTTATATCGACCTTAAATTTTGTTGTGGTTTCATTGTTATTTGGCATTGTTTCTCACCACCTTTAGAACCAATCATCTCCTGCACGTCGTTTTATCACATTTGGCTCTACGTCTTTTTTATTCTCACGAATTTGCATTTTTCTGATATTAGCGTACAGCATTACTACTTTGTGATATTTTTCACATTCGATGTCAAATGGAGTAAATGCAGGAAACTCTTTGCATAGTTGATAACTCATTTGGAATAATAATTCTGAAAAGGGAGCGGGTTCCTCCGCTCCCTCAATCAGTTTTTTGAGTTATCTTTCGGGATAGAAAACATATCTGACACTGCAAATTTTGCGATGTCCAGAATTATCGGCAGAAGCTCCTTTACTTTAACGTGCTTCCAATCTTCATCAGTAACATCAGGAAATACACCTGAAAGAACTGTCTTGATCTCGTCCCATGCGTTATAGATGGTTTTCAGCATTTGCATCTGATCATCCATCTCTTCGATTTTTAAGAGCTCCATAAGCTGCATAACGGTTCCAAACATAAGATCATATGTGGTAGAGTTGCAGATTTTCGCTACTTTTCCTTCTTCGTCATAAATATTCAATGTAAGATTCATTTCTATCCCTCCAATTTAATAATTATTCGCCAGCAAGAGCGTCGAGCTTATCAATGTCCATAACTTCAGCGAAGAATGCTTCTTCTGTTACGAGCTCACCTGCCTGATGATTGATAGCCTTTGCAGTCTTACCAGTCTTAGTGAATTTGTGAGTTGTGTGTATGCCTGTGAATACGATTTCCTGACCATTTGCCTCAGTACCATCAGTCTTGGTATTATGAGTGCTATCAGGAATAGAGCACTTCACCTTATGTCTCCAAACAAATACTTCATTGCCAGAAGTATCTTCAGTAACATAGCCAATGGCAAAATACTTTCTATTTGCCTCGCCCTCTACGAATGTATTTGTAGCTTCGTCATAGTACTGACCTGTGAGCTTTGCAAGAACATCGAGCGGAATTGCAGAAACTTCGCAAGTAACTTCATCTGCGCCGACAGAATCAATAACGATTGCCGCAACGTTATCGTAGAAATGAGATTCTAAACTATTCTGAGTTGTTCTTGTCAGTGTTGCTACACCCGCAATAGGAAATACCGTGCCATAAGAAAGCGTGGTACTGTTATCAGTTGTCAGCTCTGCAGCTACGAGATCACGAATACCTCTGTACTCTTTAATGATTTTTTCACCCATGTTAATTCCTCCTTAAATATAAAACATTTATTCCGCGTCCATCATGAGTAGGCTCGTCTGAGGTAACAGAATAACCATCGCCAGAGACAATAAAACCAGCCCTTTTTAGAGCCACTTTTGCAGCTCTTAGCTTGGTATAAACCCATTCGGGATTGACACTATAAAAATTTACGGAATAGTTATATACTATCGAATGCTCGTCATCATCGTAAAAACTATTTCCATAAGAATCATTGTTCCAAAATGTAAAGAAATGATTGGGATAAGGTTCATTTGGAAGTAATGAGCCTTGAAGCATTACTGGAAAACCTAAGCTTTCCAAAGTCTCAATCAATAAATCTTCCAAAATTTATCCCTCCATTTTCTCAACAATTGTTTCGGACAGTGCATCGCTTATTTGCTGATTAAGCTCCTTCATGTATTTCTTATTCACAAAGATTTTTTCAAGCTCTCGGTTCGGTGCCATTCGTGGTGTACCAGTTATCAAGAGGGTGCCTACTCCATTTTTTAATCGGTCAAATCCAACACCGATTTCTGCAATAGAGCCAGACCACTCAGCTTTTGGATTTCTGATGACCGTCTTGATAGTTTCATCTTGTGAGTATTTACCTTTGGCTGGTAAATTAGATTTTGCCATTGCCTCATAAGTACGTACACCAATATCTTCTCCGGCATCTTCAAGCACTTCCGTTAAAATTGGTTTGACATCTGCTTGAAGCTCATCGAGCTTTGTTATCAGATCATCAAAACCGCCGATTTCAAGTTTGATTCGGTTTTTACCTTTACCTTGACTTTTTGCCATCAAGCACCACCTCGAATCGCTCTCATCTTGAATTTGAGATATTGATTTCTTTGATTGATGTTTTCAGGCGTTCCAAGTATTTCGTATTCGACTCCGCCTTCATCTTTAAGTCGGCAGTCTGATTTGATATCAGGTCTGAACCAAGTTTCAATGATGACCGTGTCTTCGACTGTCAAAAGGTCATTGACCACTTTTTCAGTTCCTCCAAATGTTCGAAATGAGCAATAGATCAATTCACCTTCATTCGGATAAACCTTCTTAGGAGAACCCTTTACGGTAGTCGAAGTTGGAACAAATAAAAATAATGGAACGTTAAAAGGTCCACTCGGTTTATAGTTTGCCATGTAATCACCTCACAGAAAGAAGCTGATTATTTCTAACACAGTCATCAAATGTTTCTTAATGTTTACTGGCTTTCAGAGACTGTCAAGAGCTTCTCTTGCATTTTTCTTTAAACCAAAATTATCTTCTTTCAGAACACCCATATCCTTAAGAATATTTTCCACATGCTGAGCATGAATGAATTCCTCATGAGCAATATCTTTGAGAATCTGAGCAGGTCCTTCCAGTTCATTCGTAGCAGCTGCTTTTGAAAGATTCACATAACGTATTACATCGTTATACTCATCTCTTACATTGTCAGCCAGCATGCGATATAACTCTTCATGTGTCATACAATTCCTCCTACGATATAATTCTTCAGGGTCTTAATATCTTGACTTGAAAAATTAAGTGTTTTCTCTGTAGGAGAAATAAATTTGATCGCCGGAATTGTTACAGGAAAATCACCATATTGGCTTAATGCCTTTTCAAGTGCATCTGTAATTTTCTCGATGTCAAACGTATCGTCATCGTTCTTACCGAGAACGGCTAATGCAAGCTCATTTTCAAAAAGCTTCTTTGCGATCTCACCGTTGTTTTCAAGCATTGAAACTCCAACGGCCATCGCTATCTTAAAAGGCTTATCAGTAATTTTTTCAATCACTTCATCCTTTATATATTTCGTAATTCCATTTATGATCTGCTCTTTAGTAACGTTCATATTTACACCTCCAAAATAAGTTGAATCTTGCTGAGAGCCGTGAGGCCCTCAGCAAAACCCAATTTGTTTATTAACCTGGGGCAGCCGTGGGAGTTGTCGCAGTAGCAGGTGTAACTGTCACATTACCCCAACCAGGAGAAACGTTTCCGTTAGGTACAACGAGACGTGTAAGACTCTGAAGCTGAGCGATCTGATTCTGCAGGCATGCAAGTGTACCAGTCTGAGTTGCATTCCAAACAGCCTGGGCACTAAGCTGCTGCTCGACACCGACAAAACGCATGTTCATCTTGTCGTAAAGATCAGCGATCTTCTGATCAGTGTACTTGTCAGCTTCAAGAAGTGCGATGTGCTGATCTTTCTTAGCGAGCTCTGTCATCATAGTTGCCTCATAACGAGTCACAGGCTTATCCTCAGAGTTATTGGGACCACCGAGAATACCACCGAGACCGCCGTTATTCAGTACACCAAGAGCAGAACCGATGATGCCAGTTGTCAGACCTGCATTTGCTACTCCTCTGCTTGCGTATTACATAAAGAATACCTCCTTTGAAAAATATTATTTTAAGTAACAGAAATGTTACTTAAGGGCTAATTGCTTTGCTCTCTGATAGAAATATTCAGAAAACCTTCCGTCTCCCGCTCCATAATTCCATAAATCAGAGACTCCACGAGCAACGATGCCCTTTGTAATATTCGCCTGAGCTACTCCAGCGTCTTCCAGATAGTCGATTACTTCGTCAAAGTAAATCTGTATTGTATCATTTTGAAAGTCTCCTGTGATGCCCAGGGCGCTCTTAACATCATCTAAAGTAACATTCATTGCTCGCTCACCTCTTTTTCACTTAGAATCCAACTTTTGCGATAGTAATTGTGCCGCTTGAAAGTGTAGCACTGTAGAGTGTTCTTCCGTCAGGGTCAACCTCAGTGCCAGCAGTTTCTACTGCGGTTCCTGCAATTGCAAAACCATCGTAGTCATAAGCAGGTACAAAGTAAATTACACCTGAAGTACCAGACGTAATATTGAATCCCTTTACAGGCTCACTTGCGAGCAGATTGCCAGAAAGCGCTGAAGCAAACTCACCGGGATCAGTTGCATTTACTGCTGTGATAGACGTACCAGCAAGATTCATGATAGTTCCATAAAGTGTGATCAGATCAATCGCTGTCACAGGAACGATTCTGTTCTCATTGATCATTTATTTTTCCTCCTTATTATTCAGGTAAATTTGCCTTTGCCCACTTACCACTTACGACAGTGAGCACCTTACCATTATCGGCACTGGTAACAGTGGGAAGCTCTGCTGCTCCACCTTCTCCAACATGAGCGGCAATTTTGTCGATCATCGTTGCGGCAGTAGTAACATCTGCAACATCGTCTGCTGTTCCGCCAAGTGCAACATAAAGACTCTTTAATGCATCAACTACTGTTTCCATATTAGTTACCTACCTTTTTCTTGATAATGTAGCAAGACTTTGTATCGATCATCTTACCGTCTACGATAGTAAGTCCCTTATTTACCCACTGATTGGACTCATCGTCAAAGTAACGCTTCATACCAAACTGGAGCTGAGTATTGATGCCGTAGTCAGAGGGAACCCAGAAGAGGCCGACGATATCACCATTAATTGCGGTATCGAAGTCTTCGATAATATCAGGTTCAACGAGTGTTACCTCACGGCCGAAGAATCTACCAGCAGTGCTACTGTCTGTGAAGGTAAGATCAGTTGCTTCGCGGAACATCGGTCTATTGAGCTCATCGTGCATTGTCATGAGATTACCTTCAACTGTTGATGCAGGGAATACGAACTCGCCTCTGCCTCTCATAGAAAGAGGAATGATTTTGAAGAGCTTCTTTCTCCATGCCTTCCAATCAGCGAATTCTTTTTCAGTGAACTCAACAACATTGGTTACACGAGGGTCATTGAATACGCCGAGCATCTGGCCATTACCTGTACCCCAGAAGATGTTTTCATCCATAGCCTTGACATACGCCTCAACCATGATTCTCGTGATCTCAGACTCAAAGAGTGAGAGAGAAACGATATTGGAAAGAAGTGTCTGAGATACACGAATCTCGCCGATATTATAGCTGAACTCGATGTACTCCTTGATGTCACCAGCCTTCTGACGAGGTGAAACAGTAGTTTCAGTGATCCACTTGAAGTTTGCCTTGAGATCAGAAATAGGGAACTTTACGCCGCCCTGAACATTGAGCTTGCGAACCTTTGAATAAATCTGACCATATACCTTCTGAACATCCTTAATGAATTCATTCATAATTGTTGAAGGAATGATCAGACCGATGTCAGCTGCGATTGAAGGACCGGGATCACCGCCAGCACGCTGAATCAGCTTTTCAGGAACGGGTGTACCTCTCTGAACATATTCCTTAAATGCCATACGATACTCTACCGTAGCATAAGGGTCATCGTTTGATCTCTGATTGCCAACATTGAAAGTACCAACGGTATTGCCGACAATTCCTGTATTTACTGAAACTGCACCTGCGGGAGCGGAAGATCTCTGCTCACCTTCACCAGCACTAGCACCGTTATCAGTAGAACCGTTGTCACTCATAGGCGGAACATTACCCCTTGCCTCTTCTGCTTCGATTGCATCGATCTCTTCCTGAGTCTCAGCGATCTCATCGTTGAGCTCTGCAAGATCATCATTGATACTTCTTACCTCATTGGCATCCTGCGAAGCAAGAGCTCTCTGCTTAAGTGAATCTTTCTTTGCCTGAAGTCTGGCAAGTTTCTTCTGAAGAATTTTCTTTCTCATGATTAATTACCTCCTAAAATCTTAGTTTTTTCTTTGAGTAAATCAAGTTCATCGGTGTCCACCGATGTTGCATTTTGCTGTCGAGCTTTGTCCAAAGCTGACCGAGCATTGTCCAATGCTTCCTTGCTTCGTGCATTTATTTCAGTCGATTTATAAGCGGGAAATGTTACCGCACTTACTTCGACGACTGTGCTAACTGCTCTGATATGACGAGTAGGATGATCACTTTCGAGATTCTCCCATTCCTCATCATTAATTCCAAACATGAAGCTCATGCCTGATATATCTCCACGCTCAACTGCTGAATAAAGACTTCTTGCATCGCTGTTATTCTCGGTATCAAGAAGAACCTCGATTCTCAATCCTAAATTATCAACAGTAAGCTGCATTGTGGAATTGCCATTATTCCGTCTTGAACGAGCAAGAGGAATTTTACTGATATCATGATTTACAAGGAAACGCACATCTGTAAGATCAGCATTGTCTAATGCACCTGGTTCAATGATCTCATCAAACCAACCGAGATTAGTTCGGCTGCTATATACGATGGGTCTACCGACAATAATGCTTCCTTTATCATTTTGCTCGGCTCTTACTTCAAAATTATAAGAACGCTGCTCAAGTGGTTTGGCCATCTGTATTACCTCCTTCGTTTGACTGATTCTGACCTACTTGATATTGATCAGCGATATTTGCATTCACGTAGTTTAACGATTGCATTCTCACACCTTCCAATTCAGGAAGGGGTCTAAGACCGAATGCTACACGTTTTTCATTCTCATAAATGGAACCGCTGTCACCGAGAAGTCGAACCATTTCAAGAGTCTGATCAACGCTCATGAAGATCAAATCTTTCGGATAGAGTTTGATTTCATTTCCAAAAGCAAGTTCTCTTTGAGTAAACATGGTTCGCGTAAATGCTTGTGACATAGCAATTATTAACGGTTCCAATGTTTTCTGATAGAATGCCTCATACTGTGCCTTGCTATAGTCACCAGTAAGAATTGCGAGTGGTACGCCAAAATGTCTTAGAATTTTTTCATCAATAAACTTCAACGTACCATCGTCGACAAGCTCAAGTTGTCTTTGAATAGGAATGAACTCTGATGTTATATCAAGAGGAAGAAAACCGCTCTCAGAATTTTTGAGCTTTTGCTCCAATTCTTTCAAAGCTTTTTCTGTTTTTCCTCCGTCGATCATACTCTTGAACTTGACAACGCCGTTTATCGCAAAGCTGGATTTCATGGCATTTGAAACACCGTGAAGTAATTCATTATTTAGTTCGAGTGTTTCTAAAAGTGCTCGGTTGTCAGGTTGTCCAAATTCATTGCCACCCATGAACTCATTAACTGAAAATCTATGACGAATATGAATTACTTCCGAATACGGAATAGTAGTCTCATAGTTATTGGCGAATCTCAGCTTGACGTATAATGTGTCACTTGCATCTTGAATAAAATCGACTTGAGTAGGTGCGATAGGATATAAGCCCGTATAAAACCTTTTTTCATTACCCTCTTCATCGTTCCAACGCTTATATGTTGGAATAATAAAGGCATTGTAATTTGACATTAGTTGCCAAGTGATTTTTTCAAGAAATTCACTTGTTGTCATAATTTCATTTGGTCGCTTGAGTACGCTTTGAATACTGCTATTTATTGGAACTATGTCAGAGCCTTTTGTTCTGACGTGCTGAGGATTCAGCTTTTTGATCTCAGTAACAATGCAATATACAGCTTGTTGAACAACATCGCTGAGGTATATGTCATTACCAAACTGAGAAAAAATAGGAGTAAACCCATTAAGCATATCCGCAAACTCGGTTTTTTTCGTAGGCTTTCGGAATAATTTATCTTTGAGCCAACCCAATCGATATCACCTACCCTTCAATGATTTGTTTGAACTCAGTTCTATATCTGCGATACATCTCATACAAAATGATGAAAGTAACCGCTCCATCAATTCTTTTTGCGGTTTCTTGCTTTACACAGATACATTTACCATAGTCATCGACTTTAATTCCTGCATTTTTTAAGCACCATTTGTCAATGATATTTTCATTATAATTGATCAATTGATGCTTAAAATCTGCTTCGCAAAGTTTCATTGCATTTGATAATGTTTGAGCATTTTGGAGAATCATGACCAAATCAGATTCATCTGTACCTGTCTTTATCCAACCGTATTCATTCATTCGGTTTATCCAGTCTTTAGCGAATCGTTGATCATAACCACATTTCCAAAGCTTTATATCATATTCGATATAAAGCTTATAGAACCAGTCAGCGACTGTGGCAAGATCAATGTCATTGCCTTCAGTGATAGTCAACAACCCTTCTCCTGCCCAATCTTTATATCGAGCACCTGCATTCCAGTCATCAGAATCCTCTAATTTTGACTCTGGAATGAAGTACATCGTATAAATATATTTTGTGTTGTCTCCAGGTCGCATTAGAAGGATTTTCGCACATGTCAGGTCAGTTGTTTCTGAAAGGTCAACTGCACCTAAGCAAACACTTCCACGAAAATCTTCTAAATCATACACCGCCGTATATTCGTAATCTTCTAAGTTTAACCAACTTTCGGCTGAATTTTGTTTAATATTAAAATCCTTTGACAGTACGAATATACGGTCGGCTTTTGATTTGCGAGCGAGATCAACTTGCTCATCGAGATAGTCCCATTTCTTGACTATGCCAAGAGTGGGATTTGATTTAACCCAAGAACTTCGGTCTTGCCAAATTTCTTGTTCTGAGTCCTGTGTATAAAACCACGGCAATAATCTTTGAGCTGCAAGACCATCGTCTTCTTTCCAAATTACTGCTCGTGCTTTTTTCAGTTCATCGTCCAAATATCCGTCAACAACAAAGCCTTCTGTTGTGATGTTGATAAATTTTGGATTGTCCTTAAGAGATTGAGACTGTTCTATTGATTTACCAATAACGTTCTCTTGCATCTCATGCGTTTCGTCCACTATGGCAAAATCAATGTTTCGGCCTTCTTTATTACGAGTTCGGTCACTCAGTTTGAAGATTTTTGAGCCATTGATCTTATTTGTTATAAAACGTTGATTTCGTTTCGTATCCAGATCATCTGGGTCTATCAATCTGCGCATCGTGTCGATAGCATCGTATGTTATGCTTGCCTGATTGTCATCGTTGCTGGAGCATACTATATCAGCTCCTGGATTGCCTACGATAAGTTCAGAAAGACCTAACGCTGAACATGTTTCAGACTTGGTATTCTTACGTGCAATAAGTAAGATGACTTTCTTAAATCGGTCAAATGTTGTAGCTGACATCTTGAAGCTATAGACTGCTTCAATAAATGCCTTTTGCCACAGCATAAGAACCATTGGCTTATTGTAGAAAGGTGATTTTGTAAGCCTTACACATCGCTCCATAAAGTCGATTCTCAATAGAGCATCTTGCGTATCGTAATAATACGCATCGTTTATAAAATCCTCTCTGAGATTTTGAAGTTCTTGCCAAAGTTCTTGACCTACGATGATTTCACCGCATTCGATTCTCGCAATGTATTCCAACAAGTAGCTGTTGTCAGGTGTCCAAATTTTCTGTTCTTTGATTAGCATAGTAACTCAATCCTATCCTATATCTTCTGGAGCGGGTGACCAATTGGTGGCGATGTTACCTTTAGAAAGTTTGATATTTTTCAAGGTATAATCACTTCTCAATCCTCCTGCAACTCCAAATAATACCCATTTTTCACCGCTATACATTGCTGATGGAACCGTTATTGTGATTGCGTATCGAGTAAAAGTGTCCTTCGTAAATGATTTCTTTACGCTTATGATCTCATTCGCCCACCAGAATTGACTGGAAGGTGTAGAACTCCAAGCACTTAGAATCAAATTACCAGTTGTATTTGAGCCTTTGACATCAACAGAAAATGTAACGGTGTCACCAAAAGAATACTTATTTCCAAAAAGCACTTTGAATCCAACACCATTATTTTCGATGCCGCTATTTGGAGTAAGAACACTTAAACCGTTGTCAGTGTAAATTACACCGTCGACATCGTTCATATTCACAATACTCCAGTTGACATTTGAAGGTATCGTCTTATATTGCAACGATGAACCAATGATTAAGTTCCTTTCTCCTACTTGAATTTTCTCAAGCGCATCGAGTCTGCTTTCAATGCTCGAAAGTTTAGCTTTGATTTTCTTCCAAAAATAAGCTAAACCACTATTACTCAAATACTTCATGTTACGATAGCATCAATCTCCAAATTTGTGATTTCCCTTATGTCGGTGTACTTCATGTAGCCGGAAAGATCAATGTCAGTAGTACCAATCTTCTCCCACTTGTTATTGATGAAAATATATTCATCGTGGCTGCCACCAGAATTTGCGATGAGATAAATTGTCTGAGCTCTACCGGTCTGAGGCAGCTGAGAAACTATCTCAAACTCGATTGTCTCGATTCTTCCGATTGCAGCAGCGATAGCGGAATTTACCTGAGCATCAGTCTGATACTTACTATCATTTGTAAGCTGTGAGACTTTTGTCGGCATCGCATATTCAATAGCATTCTGCACCTGACTCTGATTCTGATAACCAGCGTCATTGTTGAGCTGAGAAACTTTAGTAGGAATGCTGGACTTATCGGCAAAGCGAGCTTTGATCTTACTCCATAAATACGCTAAGCCTTCTTTGTCGAGATATTCATACGCCATAAATTATCCTCCTATGATTTTTTCGATTTCGGCATTGCTTATTTTGTCAATTCCAAAATCTTTTAAGCTTTTATCTCCAATCAGTAAAACTGATTCGATGCTTGGTTGATTTTTCAACTGACGATAATCATCAATTGTTGTTGGTATATTCACTGAACCTTTGATTTGCTTTATAGCTGAGATTTTACCCGTCATGATTTTCAATCTCCTCTTCGATTGTAAAAGGTTCATCTGAAATTACGGTATAATGTCTTCCGTCAGGAGTCACAAGCTCAATTTCATATCGGTATGTACCAAATGCAAGATGCATTGTGTCTGCCGGAGTAAGCTCCAAAATCATTCCTACAATTCGTTTCTCAATTAAAATATCAGGATATGTTGCATACTTTTTTAAGCGAAAGTAGATTCTATCAGCTTCAGTGGGAATATAATCAGTGCCATCTTCTCTTTCCAAAGAGAGTTTGATGAACATTGTATCGCCTCTGGTGAGAAATATTTGATTGCCTTTAATCTTCAGCATTTCTACTTCTCACCCACTTTCTCAGCGGACTATCTTCTTCCTTATTTTCATCGTCAGTAATGTGAGAAACTACTTTGACGATATTCGTATATTGCTGCAAAAACTCTTTGTATAATTTTGCAGCAGGTGTAGTTTTCTGCATCTCAGGATTTTGAGGATGAACTTTAATCATTGGCAATTTTTCGAGGTTTTCCAATTGGCTTTCTAAAAATAGCATTTTTTCAATAAGAGGTGTGACTGTACTTGCGTTCGAATTATTGACCAATTTCATCAATTCTTCACGTCTTTCCAATTTTTAACACCTCTTTCTTCGGTTTTTATTTCAAAAATCTCGTTTTTTAGCTTTTTGCGAAAGAAAAG
>Ga0256407_10001616_pt1 | contig 46286 bp, 28 predicted proteins | sample RumenRJG_04DNA_FD_193489 | JGI IMG/M metagenome (GOLD analysis project Ga0256407, IMG submission 193489) | Bovine rumen microbial communities from Lethbridge, Alberta, Canada - RJG_04 | ecosystem: Host-associated > Mammals > Digestive system > Stomach > Rumen | place: Canada: Alberta...
GCCAAAGGAAAGATGACCTATGAGGAACTTCAAGAGCACATCATCGATAAAGATGTGCTGACGAAACGTGTCAGTCCACGCGACCTGCAGCCTTATGAGTTCTATGATACCACCATGGTGATGGGTCGGCTCCCACTGGGCATCTACCTCGTAGAAATCATGTCCGACCAGCCAGAGATGGATTCGGCGTATGAGATTGTGCATGTGAGCCGTGTGCGTCTGTTGGCTTTGCCTTTGCCAGGCAACAAACATCGGCTCGCTGTGGTGGATGCCATCAATGGGCACCCCTTGCCACACGCCAAAATTGATGTAGTGACCGGTGACGAACACCATACGACGCTCAACACCAACTCGTCGGGTGAGGTCATCTGGACGGGAAATATGTATGACCGTGATTTCAAGGGGCTTGAGGCCTATATTCCAGGCGACAGGGCTTCGGCACCTTTCCTCGGGCGTGGCAACTCTTATTGGTCTTCAAGAAAGACAGAAAAAGAACTCATTGCCTCCTGTTTCACCGACCGGGCCATCTATAGGCCGGGACAGACGGCTCATCTTGCCATATTGTTGATGACCAACACGCAGAACAGAAAGTTCAAGCCCTACACGGGCGAGGTGGAAGTGGTGATTAACGACCCGGCATACGATGAGGTCATAGATACGATGTTGGTGGCCGATGAGTTTGGAACGGCATACATACAACTGCCGATTCCCACCAACGGCCTGCTTGGTGAATACGAGGTAGAGGTGATGGTCGACGACGACGATGTGGCCGTTTGTCCATTTAGTGTAGAAGAATACAAAAGGCCTACTTTCGACATAGAACTGTTGTCGTTGAAGACAGAGGATGTGCACGACAACGAATTGGTGGTACAGGGAAAGGCGACGGCACTCTCGGGTGCTCCTGTCTCGGGTGCCATGGTGGCGGTCGGCGTCAGCCGTTCGCTGAATGCCCGACGATGGTTGCCCGATTTCCGCAATATGCCAGTGCTCAGCGACACTGTACTTACCGACGAAAAAGGTGCTTTCCAGATACATGTGCCCATACGGGAGCCAGAAATAACACTTACTCGTGACGAAAAGCTCACGGCCAAATGGGTGTATGATATCCATGCCGCCGTTACCGACAGGGCAGGGGAGACACACGAGAAGTCTTTACAAGTGAACCACGCCATGCGCCCTTATTCGTTGACGGTGACATCGCTTCCCAGTCAGGTGGAGCCCGGGCAGACGATTCGCTTCAAACCAGTGCTGGTCGACTGTTGGGGACTGCCTGCCGACAAGATGGTGCAGGTGTGGACCGACCATTCCAACGATACGCTCCGACAAGAAGCCAACAAAATGGTGGAACTGCCCGTCACTTCAACGTTGGCTACTGCAGGCATCCATCATCTCTATGTGAAGTGCGCTGACTTGGAGAATGACAGAGAACTGAAAGTGGTGGATTTCTCTGCCCGCCGACTCGGTGTCTTTTCAAGGGAATTCTTCGCACAGAGTGCCACATCCTTCCCTTCGGATGGTGGAAAGGTTAACATACAGTATGGCACATCGCTCGACAGCGTATATGTTCTTTATACGGTCTTCTCTGAAAACAAGGTCGTAGAGAGCGGGGCTTTCGAGTTGTCGGATGCCATCCATAACCGCTCATTTGTCTATAAACGCTCCTATGGCAAGGGACTCACCTTGAGTTATGCCTTCGTGAAAGACGGAATGATGACCACCTATAACGCCACCATCCTTGCGCCCGTTCCCGACAAGTCGCTGAAAATGGAATGGACTACCTTCCGCGACCGACTGCAGCCAGGACAACAGGAGACGTGGACATTGCGCGTGCGCCATGCCGACGGATCACCGGCCAAGGCACAGTTGCTCTCCACCCTCTACGATGCCTCGCTCGACCCCATCAAGCGTCATCAATGGTCTTTCAATCCCTTTGTGCTCACTTCGCTCCATCCACAATACTGGAGTTCCAGCAGTCAGAGGCTCAAAGCTTCCTCTTCTTCATATCGACCAGTTAGAACCGTCTATCCATTGTCACTCAACTCATTCGATGAAAAGTTGATGCAGTTGAAGAACGATACTACGGTGTTGCACCGCATCCTCTCCATGGCCAAGAAGCCATCAGAGGGATGGATGCAAGGAATTACGGGATATGTGTCGGGTGTCGTTATTGATGAGGATGGCGAACCAATTATTGGTGCGTCGGTGATGATCAAAGGTACCAAGAAGGGAACGGTGACCGATGTCGATGGACGGTTCTCTTTTCCTGTGAGTGGAGGAGCAACGCTCGAAATCATGTATGTTGGATACAACAACCAGGTGGTGAAGGCTTTCTCTGGAAATTATCTTGAAGTGAGGCTCGATCCCTCTTACATGGCACTCAACGAGGTGGTAGTTGTGGGGTATGGTACGCAGAAAAAAGAATCAATGACGGGTTCTGTTTTGGTAGGCATGGTGCCTGGCGTGATGGTTCGTGGGGCTGCGTCGGCCGACAATACCACTATGCCGCTCTATGTGGTCGATGGAGTGGTGATCGACGACCTCTCTGGCGTTGATGTGCAATCCATCTCCGATCTCAAGGTCATCAAGGATGCCAGCGCCACGGCACTTTATGGTAGTAGGGCAGGCAATGGAGTAATTGTCATCAGTACTCAAGGCGCACCAATGGAGAATGCGGCCGAAACACTCAATCATCTGATAGCCACACTCTCTCCTCAACCCGCTGTCGTGAGGGAGAACTTCGAGGAGACGGCATTTTTCTATCCGCGGCTCATGGCCGACGACAAGGGCGAGTTTGTCATCAGTTTCACCCTGCCCGAGAGCGTCACTTCATGGCATTTCATGGGACTGGCTCACGACCGTGAGATGAACTATGGATACTCCGAAGCATTGGCCGTGGCTCAGAAGGAGGTGATGGTGCAGCCCAATCTGCCACGTTTCATCAGAGTGGGCGACCAGTCTGTTTTCTCGGCCCGGGTAGCCAACCTTTCCGACAAGGTTAAGAAAGGCGTGGCAGAACTCACCCTCTCCGATATCAACACCGGCGAGGTGGTGTGGTCTGGAAATCAGCCATTCAACGTGGCGGCAGGAACTACGGAAGGCGTGAATTTCGCTGTACCTGCTTTTGATACCACAGCGGCCCTCGTCTGCCGTACTATCGTTCGTGGCGATGACTTCAACGACGGTGAGCAGCAGGTTATCCCCGTGGTGCCAGCGCGTGAATTGGTAACCACTACTTATCCTTTTGTCATGAAGGGTGTACAGAAGTTGGAACTGACGCTCGACCGTCTCCTCCCAGCAGATGCCGACCAGCGTCGGCTCACCTTCGAATATACCACTCATCCCGAATGGCTGGCAATAGGTGCCCTTCCTGTCTTGTCGGCTACCACCGACATCGATGCCGTCTCTCAGGCTGCGGTCTATTATGCCAATCAGTTGGGTAGGATGGTGACCGAAGGCTCGCCTGCTATCCGTCAGGCTATCATGGCATGGCAGAACGATTCCACGCTGCAGTCGCCCCTCAACAGTGCGTTGCAGAAGAATACCGGTCTGAAAGAAATGCTGCTTTCTGAAACGCCATGGATGGCTGATGCCGATGGTGAGAAAGCGATGAAACACAACCTGGCTGCTTTCTTCGATACCCAGGCGATGAACAAGAAATGCAAAGATGCACTCGACCAACTGAAAAAGTTGCAGAATGCCGACGGTGGGTGGGCATGGTGCCAGGGCATGAGCAGTTCGGTCTATACCTCGATCATGGTGATGGAGATGCTGGCACGCATTCAGATGATGAAACCATCGAAAGACTGTGCCAAACTGCTTGACAAAGGCATTGCCTTCCTTCAGACAAGAGCGAAGGAAGAGGTAGAGGATATGCACAAGGACGAAGGGAAAGGCGTTCAGGTCCTACCCGATGAATGGTTGTTGCACTACCTCTATATTCATGCGCTCATGTCACCGCAAAACCATAAGGCCGACAGCGACCACCTCCAATACCTGCTTTCCTTCCTCCGACAACGGAAAGTCGACCTTTCCATCTATGGAAAAGCGGCGTGCGCGGTGATCATGGCTCGGGAGGGTGATGAAGCAAGGGCCCAAGAGTACCTGAAGAGCCTCAAGGAATATGCCGTGACCTCTGAGGAGATGGGGATGTATTTCGATACGCCAAGGGCACAACGCTCGTGGTTCAACTATGAAATACCTACGGTGGCGATGGCCATTGAGGCTACACAATTGCTTACGCCTGAGGATACTACCAGTATCAAGTTGATGCGGCAGTGGCTGCTGATGCAGAAGCGCACCCAGATGTGGGCAACCAATGTGGCGACTACAGAAGCCGTATATGCATTGTTCAACGATGTCAAACCTGTGCTCTCTCCGCTCAACACCTCCGACCTCACGCTTACCGTCGACGATGCGCCAGTGCTGCTCGACAGTGCCACGGCAGGAGTGGGATATGTGAGGACACAAGTCGACCATGGCGACCTGCGGCAAGTATCCATTGCGAAGAATACCGGTCAACTGGCATGGGGAGCCCTCTACGGACAGTCGCTTCAGGACGTGAGAAAAGTGGCCGATGATGCCCAGGGACTCTCCGTTGAGCGTGAGTTGGTGTTGCCCGACCGTCCCTTGCGTGTGGGCGACAAAATCGTGGTGCGCATCACCGTGAAGGCCGACCGTAACTACGACTTCGTGCAGGTCTGCGACCGTCGTCCGGCTTGTCTCGAACCGGTCAACGCGCTTAGCGATTACCATTGGGGATACTATAGTGCGAAGAAAGACAATGCCACCATCTATTACTTCGACCATCTGGGGAAAGGTGAGAGGGTGCTCGAGGAAGAATACTATGTCGACCGTGAGGGTGCATACACCTCGGGCACGTGTGTGGCCCAGTGTGCATACGCACCCGAATTCAAGGGCATCGATGGAGCCTATCAACTCAAAGTCTCACGTTGAGCCTCTGAAACACAATAAAACACGCACCCGTACGTTATATAAAATATGTTACGACATGCATTCAGATGCCTGGCTTTGTCGCTCCTGATGTCGCTGTGCTGGGCTTGTAACGACGATGATAGTTTCACCACATCGCCGAATCACGTGTTGACGTTCTCGCTCGATACGGTGAAACTCGATACGGTGTTCTCTCGCATACCCACCGCCACTCGCACTTTTTGGGTCTACAACCGCTCTGGCGATGGCGTGCGCTGCTCCAGCATCCGATTGGAGAAAGGCAATCAGACTGGGTTTCGTGTGAATGTCGATGGCTCCTTCCTTGGTTCGTCGGCAGGCTATCAGGTGAGCGATGTGGAGGTGAGAAACAAAGACAGCATCCGCGTGTATGTGGAACTCACTTCGCCTGCCAACAACAAGAACCTGCCCTCGCTCCTTGAAGACAATCTCGTGTTCCAACTCGAGAGTGGGGTGGAGCAGAAAGTGAACCTCATGGCCTATACCTGGGATGCTGACATTCGCGATCGGTTGGTAATCGACCGCGACACGACCATTCATACAGAGAAACCTTTGGTTATCGGCAGAGGCATCTTGGTGAAGGAGAATGCCTGTCTCACTATCGCAGCAGGTTCTACTATCTATTTCCAAGACAATGCGGGCATCGACGTCTTTGGCAAACTCAATGTGGATGGCGACGTGGACAACAATGTGGTGCTTCGTGGTTATCGGCTCGACAATCTGTTCTCTTATTTGCCCTACGACAGGGTGAGCGGACAGTGGCAGGGCATTCATTTCCACGAGTCGTCCTACGAGAATACCATCAACTATGCCGATATACATAGCGCCTACAATGGCATCGTATGCGACTCGGCGAGCGTGGAGCGACTGAAACTCAACCTCTACAACAGCGTGGTGCACAACTGTCAGGGATATGGCTTACTGGCCTATCATTCGGTGGTCGACGTGGTGAATTGCCAGATCACCAACACCCTGGCCGATTGCTTAGCCATCTATGGAGGTGTGGCACGGCTGATGCAGTCGACCATCGTGCAGTGCTATCCTTTTGACGCCAACAGGGGAGCGGCACTGAGGTTCGCCAATAACAAAGACAGCCAAATCTACCCGCTCTACCAGTTCGACTGTGTCAACTGCTTGGTCACTGGCTATGCCGATGATGTGGTGATGGGCGAGGCCGACAGCACGGCAACCTACAATTTCTCGTTCGAGAACTGCCTGCTCCGCACTCCTGCCATCTCCGACACGGTGAGGGTGAAGAATGTCATCTGGGAGAACCCCGAGGACACGGTTGCCGGAGGTGTCAAGCATTTCGTCAAGATCGACACCGACAATTTCATCTATGATTTCAGGCTCGACTCGCTGTCCACCGCCATCGGCAAGGCCTTGCCCATCGAAGGCCTGACCTACGACCGCTTGGGCATCCGGCGCGACGAGGAGCCCGATTTGGGGTGTTATGAGTATGTACGACAATAATAATCGCCCTGTCCCCTGAGGAGAGGGTGGTGAAAAGATAATAACATAGAAAAATCTTACGGCCTATGAAAAATATACAACTTGAGATCAACATCCAGCACTTGGCGTTGGACGAAATGGAAGCCAGCGACCAGGAGTTGGTGCAGTCGGCCATCAAGGCCACCGACAACTCTTATGCCAAATACTCCCACTTCAGGGTGGGGGCAGCCCTGCGGTTGGCCGACGGGTCGGTGGTCATCGGTGCCAATCAGGAGAACGCCGTCTTCCCCTTGGGCCTTTGTGCCGAGCGTACGGCCATCTTTGCCGCACAGGCACAGCGCCCCGACCAGCCTATCACTGCCATCGCCATCGCCGCGCGCAACGACAATGGCCTGATGCCTACACCGGTATCGCCCTGCGGTTCATGCCGTCAGGTGATTCTTGAGATAGAGGAGCGCTATAACCAACCCATCAAGGTCTTGCTCTATGGCACCAGTGGCGTGTATGTGTTGAACACCGTGCGCGACTTGCTGCCGCTCTGCTTTATCGACGAGAGCATGCGTTAGCCGCTGCTATTCCTTCACCTCCACCTTCTGCTCATACACGTGCTCGATGTTCTGGGTGGAAGGTATCTCGCTTTGTGTCTTCACCACACGTCGCTTTACAGGCTCTGTGGCCACCACTTGTATCGGAGTGCTGCTCACTTGACTGGCTGCTTCGGGAAGAGCGTTCCCAACCATAATCTCTGTGGGCTTGATGGGCGGCACCAACTGCTCGTCAGCACCTGTCAACGTGTCGGTGGGAAGTGTCTCTTCTCTTTTTGTTCCTGCTATCATCTCCTCTGCCTCCTCTGCGGGAGTCTGGCTGATGCTGTCGGTAATGATTCGTACGTTGTCGATGCTGTCGGATATGGTGGCTAACCTGTTGCGCTCTATTTCCTTCAGTCTGTTCTTGCAGCCTGCCATCATGTGGGCGGTTTGCTTGATGCGTGCCTGCATCTCGGGCGTGTCGCGGAAACCAATCAGATAGTCAAGGGCATGCTCGAAGTGGTCGTAAGCTGCTTGCCAGTTCTCTAAAAACATGTAGCACATGCCAAGGCGGTAGTTGATGTCGCCTTTCTCATTGTCGTAACACACGGTGAGGGCTTTCTCGTAGTGGGGAATGGCCTCGGCATACTGTTTCAGTTCGAAATGGCTCTCGCCTGCCGTGTAGTAGTATACCGAGCGCTCATGGGGCGCGAACACCTCCAATTGGGGCATGACGGCCTCAAGTTTCCTGCAGGCTTCCTCATAGAGCCATTCGTGGAAGTAGCATACGCCCATAAATCCTTGGAATCGTGGATTCAAGGTGTATTCCTTGTCGAGTTTCTCGAACAGCAGCAATGCCTCATGATACTTGCCGCTTTGGAAATAGGCTATTGCCATCTCCAAACGGTCGGTGTCGTCAGGCTCCTGTGCCATCACAGACAGGGAGAATGAAAGCATGAATAAAATCAGGCAAACAAACCACCTCCTCTGGCTTTTCACTCCTTCATAAAGGTGTTGGGGCAGATTGAAGCATACAAGTTTATTCACCACAGACTTTATTATTCAGACAAGAGAAGTCAACAAATACCTACTCGGCGGTATAAAAATCGATGAGACGACGGATGGCACGGTCGCACACCGGACAGAACACGGGGTTCTCGTTGGTGCGCATACGGCAGTCCTGGCATCCGCGATACACACCCTTTGGACTATAGCCTGCGCCCTCGAACACCCCCACACGTTTCTCAATGGTCTTCTTGTTGGATGACCCGGGCGTGGGGATGGGAGTCTTCTTGTCGACCATGTCCTGCCACTTTGAGGCGAAATCTACCAGGGTGGTGAGATTCTGTTCCCAAGGCTCCACATCGTGTGGATACATGGGAATCTGCTCTTGCTCATAGGCATACTCATCACCCAGACCGGCAAAACTATGGCCGAACTCGTGCACCACGACAGGTTTGAACAGGCGGTGGTGGGCGGTGGAAAGGTTATAGGAATTGAGAATTCCTCCTCCACCATACTGCTCGCTGTTCACCAAAACGATGATATGCTCATAGGGCGTGCCGGCCAGGCAGTCGTGCAAGTCCTTCAGGTTAAGGGTCGTCAGATAGCGGTCGCTGTAGAACGTGTCGAAGTGGGATTTCAGCACGGTGTTGCGCCAGATACCCAGACGGGGGGTGCTGGTGCCGCTGTCGACCGATGGCGACTTCACGGCGATGATGTGGAACCGGTTGCGGAGCGACTTGAAAGGCTCGTGGGCAAAGAGGGCTTCCATGGCCTCATGGGCATCGTGGAGGAAGGTTCCCATCTCTTGCTCCTGGTATCCCTCGGCCACATAGGCGATATGGATGCAGCGGGTGGTGTCGGCTGCCTGCTGCAAAGTCTCGTATGGCATCACGTGGTCGTAGCCAGTATGGCGGATGAGAATGTCAGAGGGAACAACCATATGGGTGAGCGTGGCCATGGTCTGCAGACGGTTGTCATAGAGTTCGACGGTGATGTCGGCGGTGTCTTTCGGCATCGGAGTAAGAAACACATTCTGGAACGACCGGCAGGTAGTCTTTGCCTCGTCGTACGACAGCCATTCCTGGAACAGCGTCGAGAAAGAATTGCGGTAGATGACTTCACCGGTGCGATGGCTCCGCATGATCACCTGTCCGTTTCCTCTCACAGGCACTTCCGACAAGTGTTGTCTCTTGCCCCACCACCGGGGCATGATGTGCAGTTCGTCGACCGAGATTTCCTGATGGTCGACATTGCCCGAGAACACATAGTCGATGCGCAGGGTGGCCTCGGTGAAATACTGTCTGAAATCTTGTGCCTGGCAGATGAGTGACATGAAGCACAACATGCCCAGGATGAGTCGTCGGAATGTGGCAGTCATAATAGTTGGTTGATTTTAATCGGTGTTCTTGCTTGTAGGCATGGCGAGGAGCCGACGGATATAGTCGCGGTTCCAGTCGTCGGTGTGGTATCTTTTCCTCCCGAGCAGCAGCAAGTCGATGTCCATCACAATCTGGTGGGCTGCCCTCAGTGCCGGCTGGTCTCCACAGTCGCGCTCCATCTGTTTCAGGATGGTTGTCAGTTCATCGGCCGTCATGGGTGTCATACCATAAGCAAGGCAGTTGCTGAAGGGGTCTGCCACCATGCCAATGCCCTCTGTCGTAATGACAGGAGTGAATGCCACTGGTCCAAACTGTTCTTGCAAGAGTTCCTTGGCCTTGGCCATCGACTGGTCGGGGGAGGCATTGCTACCCAAGGCGAGTATGAATTTCCTGCGTCGTTGGTTCATGGCTGTGTGTGATGGATGATGATGCAAAAATACTTCATTTTTTGCGTAATCCTCTACAAAATACACAATTTTTAGCACTACTCATCCGATTGCACGAGATTTTTGCTTAATTTTGCAGGCGATTATTCAATCATCCTATAGCCAAGTGATCCAAACGCCTGAAAAGGCGGGATGACAACAGGCTGATAACAATGGAGAAATGGACAAGGTGATATTCAAAGCGGCCCTTTTCGACCTCGATGGCGTGGTGTTCGATACTGAGCCCCAGTATTCCGTTTTCTGGGGTGCCACTTGTCGAAGATACCACCCTGAGATTCCAGGTTTGGAGAACATGATTAAAGGGCAGACGTTGGTTCAGATTTTCGACCGTTTTTTTGAAGGGATGGACGAAGCCAAGAAGGAAATCAAGCGCGGTCTCGACGAGTTCGAGGCCAATATGTCGTATGATTTCATCTCTGGTTTCCGACCGTTCGTGGACTCTCTGCATGAGAATGGGGTGCGGACGGCAGTGGTGACCAGCTCGAACGATGCCAAGATGCAGTGTGTTTATAGGGCATGGCCCGACTTCACCACACTTTTTGATGCAATTCTCACTTCGGAGGATTTCTCGGAGAGCAAGCCTTCGCCCGACTGCTACCTCAAGGCAGCGGCCCGTTTGGGTGCGAAGGTAGAGGAGTGCATCGTTTTCGAAGACAGTTTCAATGGCTTGAAATCGGGTAGGGCCGCCCATATGGCGGTTGTGGGACTGGCTACCACCAATCCGGCTGAGGCCATCTCTCCGTTATGTGACATGGTGATTGATGACTACAAGGATTTCGGTTTCGAACAATGTAGGCAGTTGCTTGGCACGACAAGATGAAAGAAGGTTTTTCTGATATGGATACCCAACAAAACACTCCTGTACACCAACACCTGTGGAACCGTGATTTTGGGTTGCTGGTGATTGCCGATCTGTTCGTCGCCATGGGCGTCTATATGCAGATGGTATATGTTTCGGCATGGCACACACCTGAGGGCAGGGGCGACAATTCACTCGTTTGGGTGATGGCCGGCTATGGTGTGGGACTATTTGCAATGGGTGGATTTTGCTCATTGCTGGTGCAGAAATACCGGCGCAACAGGGTGTGCCTGCAGTCGCTCATCGTGATGACTGCCTTGCTGGCTGCTCCGGCATTGTTTGCCCCATTCTTCAGATCGAATGCCATGTGGGCTTTTCCCTTGCTGCGGTTTGTCACGGGTGCATTCTATGGACTGGTGCAGATGGTGTTGTCGAGTACATTGGTCATCGATTGCTGTGAGGCCAGACAACGTACGGGGGCCAATTATGCCACAGCCTGGTTCTACCGCTTTGCACTATCGTTGGGACCGCTCACGGCTTTGTTGGTGATACGCTATGCCGACATGCGGATGGTTTCATGGGTGTCGGCCGGAATGATGGCTGCAGCCTTTATCCTCATCCTTTTGGTGCGCATCCCCTTCAAGGCGCCCGAGGACAACTTGCCCTCGTTCTCGCTCGATAGGTTCTTGCTGCCACAGGCTTGGGTGCTGTTCATCCAGTTGTTTCTGGCCACATGTGCTTTGGGATTGATGACGAGTTCGTTTCTCGCATATCCTGTGTATTTTGCGTGGCTGATGTTGGGATTTCTTTTTGCTTTGTTGGCAGAGAAATTCGTCTTCGTGAAAGCTGACCTGAAGAGCGATACGGTGACAGGACTGTTGCTTCTTGGTGCCGCAGTGTTGTTGATGATGACGGAGAATGCCGCCGATGTGTTGTTCCTTGCGCCAGTGCTCTTGGGCTTGGGTGGCGGACTGATTGGCTCCCGCTTTTTGTTCTTCTTCATCAACCTGAGCGAACATTGCCAGCGCGGAACATCGCAGAGCACCTATTTCCTGGCTTGGGAGTCGGGGCTGGCCATTGGCATCGGAATGGGCTTGGCCATCAACAACGGCATGCTGGCCGAGGTTCCCAGGAACGACGATGTTTGCTCCATAGCGCTGGCCTGTGTCATCGTCGCGCTGGGAATGTATTTAGGCTTCACGCACAAATGGTACCTGCATAATAAGAAAAGGTAACTGCTAAATCGTGGCTTTTAAGTCGCTGAGCGTAATCTCCTTCAGTTCTTCCTCTGTTTTAGCCGACGATGATTTCGACAGGCGGTTGGCCTGATGCTGGATGCATTTCTCGAATACATTGCGCACATAGCGGGCGTTGCCGAAAAAGCGGTCTTTCTTGGCCACAATCTCCACGAGCCGCTCCATGAGATACTCTTTTGCCTCGTCGCTCAGCGTATATTGGTTTTTCCTCACATACATCATGAAAATACGTGTGAGTTCCTCGGGGGTATAGTCGGGGAAGTTGATGTATCGGTTGAAGCGCGACTGCAATCCGGGATTGGAGTTGATGAATCGTTTCATCTCGTCGGGATAGCCTGCAATGATAACCACCAACTTGTCACGGTCGTCCTCCATTCGTTTCAGCAGTGTGGAGATGGCTTCCTGTCCATAGTCACTACCATTGTCGTTCTTGGGAACGAGCGCATAGGCCTCGTCGATGAACAGCACGCCGTTTAGCGCCGAGTCGCAGATGGCATTGGTCTTGACAGCTGTCTGACCCATGTATTCGGCCACCAGCCCTGAACGGTCGGTCTCCACCATGTGTCCACTCTTCAGGATGCCCAGGTCCTTGTAGATGCGGGCCACGATGCGTGCCACAGTGGTCTTGCCCGTGCCTGGACTACCCGTGAAAACAAGGTGGTAGGACATCTTTGGGGTCTTCAGTCCCTTTTCCGAGCGCATCTTCTGTACTTTTACGAAATTGGCCAGCGTGTTGATTTCCTCCTTCACACCCTCGAGTCCGATAAGTTCGTTGAGCTCCTCGTATGGGTTGGTCTCCAAAGGTTCGTTCACCACCACTTCTCCTTCTTTCTCCTTCGTGTCTTTGCCATCAAGACTCACTTTCTCGGTGGGGACAGCCTCATCGGTGGTTGCCTCCTCACCATACTTGTCGACAAAAAAGGTCAGCAAGCCCATGAGGACGAACATGACAACGGTAATGATGCCAATGACTTTGAATACGGAAGAATACTTATTGTTCATGACGGTAGATTTTGAGTTTCAGATAAAAGGAATAAATGATGTAGGGCAGCAGATAGCAGACAAGGTCGGCCACGTCGAACGTGCCGGGTATGAGATGCAGTGCCTGCCCCAACTCCGAAAATGCACCCATTAATGGGATGACGCATGCCCATCGCCAACGGACACTTGTTTCAAGAGTGTGCATCAAACCATGAATCACCAATATATATGCTGCCGACCACAAGCCGCCCGGCAGACTGTATACCACCCACTCCGATGGCTGCCATGCGCTGGCCATACCACGCATCTGGGTGATGGAGTGGGAGAGGGGTGTCGAGTCGAGGATGTAGAGCAGCAGCACCTGACGTGAGCGGAATAGCAGATAGAGCAGTCCACCGCCCACAATGAGCAGTAAGCCAATGAGAAAACTCTTCCTGTCGTGCATGGTGATTGATGGTTTGATGGTTCAAAAATACGAAAAACATCAAATATGGCCAAAATTGCGACCGCACATTTCACGAATCGACTTCTTTTTTCGTTAATCTTTTCTAATTCCCTTTGCAATTCATCGTTTTTATTTATCTTTGCGCCGATATTTTTTAATACACATTACATTATTAATCAAACCCTAAAACAACAGAAAAATGAAGAAATTGGAAAGCCCTGCTATTCTTGTCGTCGACATGCTCAACGATTTCGTTACCGGTGCACTCGGTTGCGACCGTGGTAGAGCCATCGTTCCAGCTACCGCTCAGTTGCTCGATGCAGCCCGTGAGGCTGGCGTGCCCGTGATTTTCTGCAACGACGCACACATCAAGGGTATCGATCGTGAACTGAAACTGTGGGGCGACCATGCCATCGCAGGAACAAAAGGCGCTGAGGTCATTCCCGAACTCAAGCTGTGCGACAAGGACTATGTGGTGCCCAAGCGCCGTTACAGCGGTTTCTTCCAGACCGACCTCGACATCCTGCTCAAGGAACTCGGTGTGAAGACTGTCATTATGACCGGACTGCATGCTCACATGTGTGTGCGCCACACCTCTGCCGATGCTTACTGCCTTGGATACGACGTGGTGGTGGCCAAAGAGGCAACCGATTCGTTCACCGAGGAGGATTACAACATTGGTATCGCCTATCTGAAGACCTGCTATGGTGCCGACGCATACTCGAACGAGGAGCTTATCGCCGCTTTCTAAATCAAGAACACCTCTATATGTCAGGTGGATACAGCTAGTGTGTATCCACCTGATTTTTTTTGTGCGATTGTTAAAAATACGTCAACAAAACCTATCAAAACTGAAAATAACGCCTTTTTTTGTGACAGGATTAAACTATTGGCGGGCTTTTCGCATCAAACCAATAGCAGAACAAAAAATGCTATATTCAAATCACTTCAATCAAAAAATAGGTTTAGTTTATGAAAAAGGTAATTGTATTGATGGCTATGATCGCCATGACCACATCGCTGAGCGTATCAGCACAGGATGCTCCACAGCAAGGGAGACAAAGGATGTCTAAAGAGGAAATGGTGCAGCGACGCACTGATTTCATGGCTCAGCAGTATGGGCTCGATGACACCCAGAAGCAGAAGTTGCTCGAACTCAACACCAAGTATGCCGACGTGATGCCCATGATGGGACCACGCCCAGGAGGCCCGAGAGGTGGACATCCCGGACAGATGCGCCGCCAGAATCCTCCCTCAGACAATGGTAATGGCAATGGTGAGATGAGGCCTGGTGGCCGCGGTCACGGCCCCGGATTTGGTGGCGGTCCCCGTCCTCATTTCGACCCTGAGAAAATCAAGGAATATGAGAATGGGTTGTCGCAAATTATGACCCAAGAGCAATTCTCGAAGTATGAGGATAACAAGAAAGCACGTATGGAGCGCAGGAGACCGGCTCCAAAAGACGATTCAAAATAGTTTGGTTAGGTAAAATGATTTAGGACAACAGGCTGCCTCTTTCAACAGGGGCGGCCTTTTTTTGTTAAGAAATCATGATGAAAGGCGTCAGTGTTAAAATTATTTTTTACTTTTGCAACATCATCAACTCCATATCTATATGAAAAGAATCATTCTCTCCGTTTTTTCGATATCTCTCTCATTCGTCGCGATGGCTCAAAACAGCGACGTGCTGAAGGTGAAGGAAGCCCGACTGAGCAATGGGATGACCGTTTGGCTCAATGAAGACCACTCGCAACCCAAGGTGTATGGCGCGGTGGTGGTGAAGGCGGGAGCCAAGGACTGTCCCAACACAGGCATCGCCCATTATTTTGAGCATATCCTCTTCAAGGGCACCGAGGAGATAGGCACGGTCGATTATCAAGCCGAGAAACCTTGGCTCGACTCGATTTCGGCTAAATACGACCAATTGGCTGCCACCAAGGATGAAGCCTCCAGACTGGCGATTCAGAAAGATATCAGCCGATTGAGCCAGAAAGCGGGAGAATATGCCATACCCAATGAGTTCAACCGCCTGATATCCAAATATGGCGGTTCGGCTCTCAATGCCGGCACGTCATGGGATTTCACCTACTATCACAATATCTTCACACCACAGTACATGGCCCAATGGTGCCAACTCAACAGCGACAGGCTGATTAATCCAGTTTTCCGGCTTTTTCAAGGCGAATTGGAAACGGTGTATGAGGAAAAGAACATGTATGCCGACGACATGATGTCTTCGGCTATGGAAAAGATTTTTCTGGAACTGTTCCAAGACCGTCCGTACGCCTATCCTGTGATTGGAAGTACGGAGAACCTGAAGAATCCCAAATTGTCGGAGATGAGGGAGTTCTACAAGAAATACTATGTGGCATGCAACATGGGATTGGTGCTGTGTGGTGATTTTGATTCCGACAACATCATGCCACTCCTTGAGCAGACTTTCGGAAGGATTCCCCGCGGGGTGGAGCCTCCGCATGTGAAATCGCCCTTGCCTGACATCACGTCAGAGCGCACGGTGGAGATAAAAATTCCCGTGCCGCTTGTCAGTATTGAGATGCTCGCGTTCAAGACCCCAACCACTTATGAAAAAGATGCCAATGCCCTCGACATTGCCTTCAAGTTGCTCTCTAATGGTCAGGCAGGAATGCTCGACTCGTTGACCAATGAGGGCACTTTCCTTATGGCTGTGGCACAAACTGTGAGCCTCAACGATGCCGGATGTGGACTGATGGTTGTGGTGCCCAACTTGCTCGCGTCGAAAAAGAAGTCCGAGGGCGCATGTCTGAACCAGTTAAGGCGGATTATCAATGGCGACTTCAGCGACGAGATGTTCAATACCTTGAAACTTGAGGCTATACGGGAGTCGAACCGCCAACTGGAGACCATCAGTAACAGGGCCGAGCAGATGGTGGAAGTGATGGCATCAGGCCACACATGGCAAGAATACTTGGACAAGGTGAATGCCATCCGCTCCTTGACAAAGAACGATGTGGTGACTACTGCCAAAAAGTATTTGAATGCGCCATTCGTGAGATTCAAGAAAAAGAATGGAGAATATGCGAAAGACAAAGTCACACAGCCCGACTATAAGCCTGTGGTGCCGAAGAACAAGAACGCAGAGTCGGAATACGCCAAGCGACTGGCTGCCATGTCCGTGCCCGATAGGACACCAAGGATGATAGATTTCGCCCATGATGCCGGTGTCATCCCACTCAATGAACATGCCACGCTCTACACGGTAAAAAATCCGGTAAACGACCTTTTCCAACTCGAATTGGCTTTCAATCGTGGACTGCAGGCCGACAAGCGGCTCTCTGCCACTGCTGAACTGCTTTCACTCATTGGCACCGACTCGCTCACCCGTCAGCAACTGGAGACATCGTTGCAGACATTGGGCGCCAGTTTCGCAGTGGATGCCGGAAACGAAATATTCAAGATTATGCTCACGGGCATCGATGAGCATTTTGATGCCACCGTTGCCCTGCTGGGGCATTTTCTTTCTCGTGCCCAGTCGAATGACAAGTCTTTGGATAAGGTGAGGTCGCTGACGAAGGCCGATTCAAAATCGTTCGGTTCTGACAATAAGGAAGTGCTAAGAGCCCTCATCGAGAAAGTGCAGTTTGGCGACAACTCGTCTTATCTTACTCATATTACCGCCTCTGAATTGAAGAAATTGAGTGGTAAGGAGATGCTTGATGCCTTGTCCGAGGTGTTTGCCTCAGCCTGTTATGTCGTATATAGCGGTAAGTTGGAGGATGCACAGGTGAAGGGTACCGTGACCAAGTATTTGCCCGTGAACCAAAGTAGCAGGCCATACGTCAATTATGGTAATGAGTATCTTGCCTACGACCAACCCGTAGTTTATGTGTATGACATGCCGAAATCCAGACAGACCTTATTCTTCACCTACGAACAGTTGGAGCCAATGACCTCTCTGGACAAACGAATTAAAGCACTATTGCTCGATTCCTACATAGGCGGAGGAATGTCTTCGGTCTTGTTCCAAGAGGTAAGGGAGTTCAGGTCGATGGCCTATTCCACAGGAAGCATTTTCAGGGCGCGTCCGCTGAGAAAGTATCCCAACTCGCCTACGGCTTTCCTTTCGGTGGTTGGCACGCAGGGCGACAAGGCCATGAGTGCAATTTCCCTTGTCGACTCCTTGTTGCGCTCCATGCCCTTGAATGAGCACAACTTCACTGTGGCCAGACAGGAAATGATCAACAACGTCGATACAAAGTTTCCTTCTTTCCGTGAAATCGGTGAGACAATCGCACTGATAAGGTGGAAAGGTTATGATGCTGACCCCAATTCCAAAGTGGTGGAATTGGCGAATGCCGTCACATTTGATGACATGATTAACCTATACAAATCGAGCATCCAGAATCACCAATCGCATCGCGTCCTTGGTATCGTTGGCAATGTAAAGAAATTAGACATGAAAGCCTTGGAGAATTATGGCAAGGTGGTGATGGTGAAACAAGAGGATGTCTATAGGAAATAAATAGCTATATCCCCAGAGAGAGGGTTACTTCCTGTAATCAAAAAGATAGAAGGGTGTGTCAATATAGAATTGTACTATTATGACACACCCTCCTCGTCTATCTATTTCTTGCTGCTCTGATTGCTCGGTTTGGATGAAGAACTGGCCGAGCTGGCAGACTTGTTCGAAGTGGCGGGTTTCGAAGAAGAACTGGCCGGCTTGCTCGATGATGCCGGTTTCGCTGAAGAACTGCTTGAGCTGGCTGGCTTGCTCGATGAAGCAGGTTTCGCTGACGAACTGCTTGAGCTGGCTGGCTTGCTCGACGAGGCAGGTTTCGCTGACGAACTGCTTGAGCTGGCTGGCTTGCTCGATGAAGCAGGTTTCGCCGATGAACTGGATGAATTGCCCGAACTGGCAGGCTTGCTGGCCGATGGGGTACTGCTGTTCTCACCCGGTTGGGGAGTATACTTCGTCATCGACATCGAGGCTATCTTGCATTTATCCGTCACGTCCGAGGTAATTCTGTAGTTCTCCGATGAAGCCCGTCCGTCTTTGTGCACGATGGTTTGCTTGGCAGTGAAACTGATGCTGTAGTTCTGTGCACCATTCTGCTCACGCTTGTTGATTTTGTAGTCGTGGTTGAGTTTCCAGATCACATTGCTTACGTTCTCCCCATGCTGTCGCTTCATCCAATTCACGATTTCACCACTCCCGGGTTTTTCCGTGCCCATGAACGAGGAAATTTCTCCATTGAGCGTATTGGTTAGGCGAGAGGCGTCGTTGCCATTGACACTCAGGAAGAATTCACGGAAGAGTGAACGGGCCATATTGCTGTCCTCTTCTGTGGCGGCCACTTCCTTCACGGTCACCTTATCCTTGGCCTCTTTGATGAAGATGCCATTGGCATGTTCGGCGATATACTTGTCATAGGCAGCCTTGGTGTTGGTCTTGTAGGCATCCTCCCAGTCCAGCGAGTCGATCGTGGCTAGGATTTCCTTCTTCATAGGAGTGTCGGGATAGTCTTTTAGATATTGTTGCAATTGGGCCTTGTCGCGCGTCACCTTGACCAACGACAAATCCTGTTCTTGCTTGTTCAGTCGGGCTATCTCGTCTTTGACTTTCTGTTTGTGGTCGGCAGTGGCATCGGTGAAATCACGGAGGAAGGTGTTGAGTTGGTCCACATCTCCATTCTCCATGGCCGAATTGAAGGCTTGCAATTCCTTGATCGATTTGCTGTCGTTATAGAAATAAAGGCATACGGCGGCGATAAGGGCTGTAATGGCAATGGAGACGATGAAGGGGATATACCGTTTGGGTGATTTATGGTCTGTATCCTCATCGTTGCTTACTTCCTTGGTGGGGCGCTCCAGCTGTTCAGCATCGGTGTCGATGAACTTGACATCGTCGTCGTCATCGTCATTCTTGTCTACATCCGTATTGTTGTTGACAGGCAATTCCTTGGTCTGCTCCTCTTCTTCGGCTTTGTTGTCAGTTCCTTCTTCCAGGTCCTTGAAAGCATTGTCGTCATCCTCTTCTTCCTCCTGACTCGGCATTGCCAAAACGGCTATTGTTGGAGCCGTATAGGTTTGCTGGTCTTTCGAGGGCTCTTCTGAGGACTCTTCCGTGGCGGTCTTGGTAGGAGTGTCGTTGTCATTCGATGAGTTGTCTGTTTCAATCTCTGGCGTGTCGGTTGTAGCCAAAGGCAACTCTTCAGACGCATCGTCTGCCATGCTCTCTTTGAACTGGTAAGGACGATAGCAATGGGGGCAGAGGCCGTCGTCTTTGAAGAAGACCTCACCACAATTGGCGCATTTTACGACTTTTCCGGCAATTTCCACCCCGCAACTCGGGCAGACTGTCGCTTTCTCACTGGTTTGGTGTCCACATTCGGGACATTTGATCACTGCCATTATCGTTTTGATTTTATGTTGTCGTCAACCCCTCTCTCTGGTGTCTCTCATATGCTCTGAATGGAAGGAGACCACCTATGCAGGGTTGCTGTTGTAGTTCTTTACCACCTGCGGAACTTCAGTTCTCTCAGGCCATGGTTGCCCATGATACGGCTTTTGTCCACATAGCCGTTCACGCCATTGATGCGGCCTTTTCCTGTATACTGCCAGATGATATAGTCGCGTTCGTCGGCCAATATGGGCTCATGGTCGGAATACTGTGCGATCATCAACTGGTAGTCATCGATTCTGCCTAGCAGATTGCGGTTGTAGAAATTCGTGCCGGTATAGAGCAGAGGCTTCTGGTGATAGGCCTCTTCCACCAAGGCAAGGAATTTCAGCAGCGAGTCGCAGAACTGACGGGTTGACATACTCTTGGGCTTCGTCTCGATATCTATCATCGGAATCAGGTCCTGGTCGCCCGGACGACATTGGCTCATGAAGTTATGCAATTGCAACTGCTGGGGTACATTGGCATGATAGAAATGATAGGAACCCACCTTCAGTCCATACCTATGGGCCAGCTCAATATTGCGCTTGTAGGTGGCGTCCTGTGTCTCCTTACCCTCGGTGGCTTTGAAATACACATACGACATGTGATTATTGTTGCCCAGGGTCTCCCACCAGATGTCACGCTGGTAGTGGCTCATGTCCAGACCATGGATATGATTGCAGGTATCTTCGCATTGGATTCCGTAAGATTGGGCACAACAAAAGGAAGCCGAGAATAATCCGACTAAGGCTAAAAAGAATGTTTTCATTTCCTATCAAATCAATACTCTGCAAAAGTATAAAAAAATATCGGTTTTTATACATTATTATTTTACTTTTTAAGTGGAAAACCATTTTTTAATCTTTTTTTGCAAACTCAATCTTGCAATTCGGGCTTTGGTTTTCAAAAATAGAATAAAATCGTCTTGTTTTTGGTTCATCTCGAATGAAAAAGCATCCCAACTTTTGACGTATTCATGACAATTTGCTAACTTTGTGGTGTAATCAAAACTTATTATCATGGATCCAATTCTATTATTTACCATCATCGCAGTGGCCATACTGCTTGTATTGTTCCTCTTTTTGTCGTATGTCAAGGCACCACCATCATATGCGTTCATTATCTCTGGTCTCAGTAGAGAACCGAGGGTGCTCATTGGTTCGGGCGGATTCCGAATCCCATTCCTCGAGCGTCTCGACAAGGTTTATCTCGGACAAATCACCGTCGATATCAAGACGGAGGAGAGCGTGCCTACCAACGACTTCATCAACGTGGATGTGGATGCCGTGGCGAAAATCCGTGTCACCCCTACGTCTGATGGCACACGCCTGGCCGCCAAGAACTTCCTCAACATGACGCCTAACGAGATCGCCGCCCAGTTGCAGGATTCGCTGCAAGGTAACATGCGTGAGATTATCGGTACGCTCGACCTCCGCTCTCTGAACACCGACCGCGACGGTTTCTCCGACCAGGTGATGATGAAAGCCTCGCCCGATATGAGCAAGTTGGGTATCGAGATCATCAGTTGCAACATACAGAATGTGACCGACCGCGAGGGACTCATCCATGACCTTGGTGCCGACAACACGGCGAAGATCAAGAAAGACGCGTCGATCAACCGTGCCAATGCCGAGCGCGACGTGAAAATTCAGGTCGCCCATGCCGACAAGGAGGCCAACGACGCCCGAGTTGACGCTGATACGGCCATCGCCATCAAGAACAACGACCTGGCACTGAAACGGGCCGCCCTGAAACTGCAGGCCGATACCGCCCAGGCCGATGCCGACGCCGCTTACTCCATCCAGCAGCAAGAGCAGCAGAAAACCATCAACATCAAGACCGTTGAAGCCCAGATCGAGAAGACCCGCCGCGAGCAAATCCTCTCCAAAGAGCAGATCGAGATCAGGATGAATCAGTTGGCTGCTGAAGTGGAGAAGAAAGCCGATGCCGACAAGTACCAGATACAGAAGAATGCCGAGGCCGACCTTGAGCAGCGTAAGCGTGTGGCCGAGGCCCAGCGCTATGAGGCCGAGCAGAAGGCTTTGGCACAGAATGCCGCCTCGGATGCCGCCCGTTACCAACTGGAGCAGGAGGCCCAGGGTATCAAGGCCAAGGGAGAGGCCGAAGCCTATGCTATCCTCAAGAAAGGGGAGGCCGAGGCTATGGCTATGGACAAGAAAGCCGAAGCCTACAAGAAATACAACAGTGCCGCCGTGGCCCAGATGATGATCGAGGTGCTGCCTCAGATTGTGGAGAATGTGGCCAAGCCCATCAGTGCCATCAAGGATGTCAGCATCTACAGTGGCGATGGCAATGGCATTTCTTCGCTTTCGGGCAATGTGCCCGTGGCCATCAAGCAGGCCTTCGATGTGCTCAAGTCGGCCACTGGTGTCGACATGGCCGACATCATGCGTGCCGGAACGATTGAGGCTGTCACCACACGTAACCTCAACCTGAACGACAACGCCCAGGATATCGTCGATGGGATAAAAAACGACAAGAAATAATACGCTGAAAATCCGTTGAAACAAGGGAGCACGCCTAATGGTTTGCTCCCTTTTACGTTTGCGAAACTATTTGATACATTTAAGACTTCTGTTTCTGCCGTTTTTTCGTACTTTTGCAAGAAATAAACTAATCCTTATTTCCTTATGAGACTTGATTTAGGCAAACGACACTTGCTGCTTGGAGCATTACTCACGGCAAGCATGGGCATTGGTGCCCAAAACCCTATTGTGCAGACATGGTTCACCACCGACCCGGCCCCTATGGTTCACGATGGCACGATGTATGTGTACACTGGTCATGATGAAGACGGGGCCGACTTCTTCTGGATGCAGGAGTGGCGCGTATATTCCACCAAAGACATGGTGAACTGGACCGACCATGGCTCACCCCTCGCTCTCGAGAGTTTCTCCTGGGCCGACGACCGTGCCTGGGCATCGCAGTGCGTGGAGCGCGACGGGAAGTTCTTCTGGTATATCTGCGCCCATTCCAAGATTTCGAAGGGCATGGCCATTGGCGTGGCCGTGGCAAACTCGCCTACAGGTCCGTTCCGCGATGCGCTGGGCAAACCTCTCTTCGAGAACGGTTCGTGGGACCATATCGACCCCACGGTATTCATCGACGACGATGGTCAGGCATGGCTGATGTGGGGTAATCCCCGGGTGTATTACCTGAAACTCAACCGCGACATGATTTCGTATGAGGGCGAGGTGGGCATGCTCCCCATGACCGAGGAGGCCTTTGGTTCGCCCGTGATGAACGAGCGTGTAAAAGGAAAACAGTACAAGGACTCGTATGTGGAGGGACCATGGCTCACCAAGCGCAACGGCACCTATCAGTTGCTGTATGCCGCAGGTGGCGTTCCCGAGCATATCAGTTACAGTACGGCAAAGAATGTGCTTGGCCCTTGGACCTATGCCGGCGAGATCATGCCCTTGAGCGATACCAACTCGTTTACCAACCACTGTGGCGTGGCCGACTACAAGGGGCATTCCTATTTCTTCTACCACACGGGAAAACTGCCGCAGGGTGGGGGATTCGGTCGTAGTGTGGCCGTCGAGGAGTTCAAGTACAACACCGATGGCTCCTTCCCCAAAATCCTTCCTACCGACGTGGGCGTGAGGCCCGTGGCCACTTTCTCGCCTTATGGCAAGGTGCAGGCCGAGACAATGGCTTTCTCAAGGGGATTGAAAACCGAGCAGAACCGGAGAGTGGGGGTCTATGTCACCAGCATCCACAATGGCGACTACATCAAACTGCAGAACGTGGACTTTGGCAACCGCCAGCCTGAGTCATTTTCCGTGCGTGTGGCCAGCGGCCTGCGTGGCGGACAGATAGAACTGCGTGCCGACAGCCTTGGCGGTGTGCTCATCGCCAAGATAGAGGTTCCCTCCACTGGTGGATGGGAAGAGTGGCGCACCCTCTCGACAAGGGAACTGACCAAGGTTACGGGCACTCACGACCTGTATCTCAAATTCACAGGAAGGAAAGGTCCACAACTCTACAACTTCGACTGGTGGGAACTGCGTGCCACCGACGACGCACCCCGGGCCAGGGTGATAGAGGATGGAGGAACAGGTCCCTACAAGGCCGTGATGACCGAAGCCATCAATTTGAAGGCTCATACCATCCTTCGGCCTCAAGACTTGTCGAAGTTCGACAGCAACCACCCTCTTCCGGTGTTGGTATGGGGCAATGGTGCATGCAACAACTCACCGTTCGAGCATGTGAAGTTCCTGAGCGAGATTGCTTCTTATGGTTATCTTGTGGTGGCAACGGGATTCATCCCGATGGACGACGAGCCCTATCATGGACCCATGTCGACGACTGAGCAGCAGATAGAGAGCATTGACTGGGTGTACGCCCAAAACGAGGACCCCAACAGTCCGCTCTACCATAAGATCGACGTCAAGAACCTTTGTGTGGCCGGCATGTCGTGTGGCGGATTGCAGTCGCTCTTCAACTGTGCCGATTCGCGCATCTCTGCCTTGATGATTTGCAACAGCGGTCTTTTCAATACCGAGAATGCACGCAGTGCTGTTGGCGGAATGCCCATGCCTCCGAAATCGAAACTCAACGAGATCCACTGTCCTGTCATCTATATCCTTGGAGGAAAGACCGACATCGCCTATGAGAATGGCATGGACGATTTCCACCGCATCAGTCATGTGCCGGCCATTGCCACCAACTTGAATGTGGGTCATGGTGGAACCTATGCCCAGCCCCATGGTGGTGAGTTTGCCATCGTTGCCCGCAATTGGCTCGACTGGCAACTGAAAGGCGACCAGACCGCTGCCAAGATGTTTGTGGGGAAGAAATGTGGCCTCTCCACCCGTGCGGGATGGACAATCGAGAAAAACAAGAAGTCAAAATAATCTGATATCGTCCCCTCTCCTTGGCTTGTTCCAAGGAGAGGGCTTTTCCTAATCATATGGTAATGAAAAAATCATTCGTCACACTCGTGTTGGCCGTCGTCGCGATGGCTGCACAAGCCAAACCCATTGCCTCGCCCAACGAACATGTCACCGTAGAGGCCAAAGGCAAGACGTTGGTCGTCGGTTACAACCGCCAGAAAGTACTGGAAATCCCGGCAGTGGGATTCCAAGGTACGAAAGACAAGGCCAAATTCACGTTTGTCAGACACTTGACCGATGACTACACCATGCTGTCGGGCAAGCGGCTGCATTGTACCAATGAGGCCAACGAATACGAGGCTCCTCTGGGAAAGAACATGCGCATGGTGATGCGTGTCTATAACGATGGCATTGCCTTCAGGTACGAGTTTGCCAACCTGCAAGGCAGCAAGGTGCCCGTAGAGCGAACGGCGTTCCGAATCCCCGAGGGAACGAAGCGGTGGATGCAGCAATGGACGGAGGCCTATGAGGGCTTCTTTCCCCTTTCGTCCACGGCCAAGGTGAAGCCCGAACGCAGTTTCTCACCGCCATCGATGGATGCCGATGGATACAACAACCGTTGGGGCTACCCTGCGCTGATAGAATCTGCACCCAACGTCTTCGCGCTCATCACCGAGGCCAATATCGAGCGGAGGCAGAGCGCCTCTTGCCTCTACAATGAGGGCGAACTTTTCCGTGTTACTCCCGAGGCCAACGAACTGGAACTGGACGGTGAGTGGCATACCCCTTGGCGTGTGGTGATGGTGGGCAGCCTGTCCGATATCGTGGCCTCGACCCTGGTGACCGATGTGAGCGAGGCGAGCCAGATATCCGACACCCAGTGGATTCATCCCGGTGTAGTGTCGTGGGTCTATTGGGCATATAACCATGGGAGCAAGAATTTCGACATCATCCGCAAATATATCGACATGGCTGTCTCGCTGCGCTTGCCCTATGTGCTCATCGATGCCGAATGGGATGAGATGGAGAATGGCAGAAACGTGGAGAACGCCGTGTCGTATGCCAAGTCACAGGGCGTGCAACCGCTCATCTGGTATAACTCGTCGATAGGATGGATAGATGGCGCCCCTGGTCCCAAGTTCAGGCTCAACAAACCAGAGGACCGTGAGAAGGAGTTCGCTTGGTGTGAGCGTCTGGGCGTGGCTGGCGTGAAGATCGACTTCTTCTCTGGCGACAATCAGCGCAACATGGACTACTGCCTCGACTTGCTCGAGTGTGCCGCCCGACATCACCTGTTGGTCAACTTCCATGGCGCGCCCATTCCTAGAGGGTGGCAGCGAACATGGCCCAACCTGCTTTCCACAGAGGGCGTCTATGGTGCGGAATGGTATAACAACGTGCCTACTTTTACGAAGAAGGCGGCTTGTCATAACGCCACACTCCCATTCACACGCAACGTGATTGGTCCGATGGATTATACCCCATGTGCGTTCAGCGACTCCCAACATCCGCACATCACCACCCATGCCCATGAACTGGCACTCACCGTGCTTTTTGAGAGTGGCTTGCAGCATCTGGCCGACAGACCCGAGAGTTTCCTCGCCCAACCCCAGCAGGTGCAGGATTTCCTGAGCCATCTGCCTTCGGTGTGGGACGAGACGCGGCTAGTTGACGGCTATCCGGGCGAGTGGGTGGTCATGGCCCGGCGAAGAGGCGACACTTGGTATGTCGCTGGAATCAACGGAAGCGATGAGCAGCGCACCATTTCGCTGTCGTTGCCGTTCGTCGGCGGCAAGCGTGCCTTGCTCTTCGAGGATGGCGATCCCTGGACGATATCTCCTTCGGCTGCCATACCAGGCAAGTTGGTTCTGAAACCAAGGGGTGGATTTGTGATGGTGGTCGATGCGGGTGAGGAGACGCGCCATTTCTCCGTGAAATATGTGGCACCCAATGCCGTCCGCATCGTTTATGGAAATCCTTCCAACCACTCCGACTTGCCCGACTGGTCGTATGTGGGCGACAAAGAGGTTGAACACCCCAATTTGAGTGTGGAGGAGGATGGCAATGGCATCCGTGTGAAAGACCAGAATGGCAAGGTGGTGTTCTGTGCCACTCGTCATGAACTGCGGCAGCAAACGGTGTCGGGCGTTCTCACCAATGAGGCCACGATGGCGTTCAGTTCCACAGAAGATGAGTTCCAATACGGTCTGGGCCAGTTCCAGGATGGATATACCAATGTCAGGGGACTGCCTCGCCGACTCACCCAGGTCAACACCCAGGCCTCTATACCGATGTTGCTCTCGAACAAAGGGTATGGTGTGCTGTGGAACAACTATGGTATGACGGATTTCAATCCTGCCACGAATGTCGTGACGCTCAGCAAGAGCAATGAGGAAGGTGGACAGGAGGTGGTGAATGTCACCTCGACCGAAGGTGGAAAGCGTGAGGTGCGCAGGCGCAATGAGTTCAGGGCCGAAGTCGACATTCCTGAGTCGGGCGACTACGCTTTGTTGCTCGATGTGGGGCAGCGCATGGCCCGACGGCACAACTTGTGCATCGACGGAAAGCCTGTCATCGAGATGCAGAACCTCTGGTTGCCTCCCACGGCCTCTACCATAGTGAGTCTCACGGCCGGCCGCCATGTGGTGACAGCGGAGTTGACCCGCGACGACCAACCCCGTTTATATTATGGCAGAGTGGGCGGCGAGACCGTGTTCCGTTCTCCTGTGGCCGATGCTGTGGACTACACGGTGTTTGTGGGCACACCCGATGAGATTATCGCATCGTATCGCCAACTCACCGGTCAGGCGCCGTTGGTACCCGAGTGGGCCCTGGGTTACATCCACTGCCGTGAGCGTTTCCACTCCTCCGACGAGATTTTGCAGACGGCCAACCGGTTCCGCCAGGAACGTCTCCCTATCGATGTCATCGTGCAAGACTGGCAGTATTGGGGACCTCATGGATGGAACGCCATGCAGTTTGATGAGGCCAACTATCCACAGCCCAAGGCGCTCACCGACAGCCTGCATGCCATGAACATGCATCTGATGCTGAGTGTATGGTCGAAAATCGACAAGACTTCGGAGGTGGGCAAGCAAATGGTTGCCGAGAATCATTATATTTCAGGCACCGACTGGATTGATTTCTTCTCGCCGCAGGCGGCTGGTGCCTACTGGTCACAATTTGTCCGCAGGCTGGTGCCGCTTGGCATCGACGCGTGGTGGCAGGACGCTACTGAGCCCGAGAACGATGACCTGCGCTCAAGATGGGTGAACCACGGCCGGTGGATGGGCGACCAGGTGCGCAACGTCTATCCCCTGCTCGTCAACAAGACAGTTTTTGAGGGCTTGCGTGCTGCGGGCGTATCACGACCGTTTATCCTCACACGCTGTGGATTCCCCGGTATTCAGCGTTACGGTGCCGCATTGTGGTCGGGCGACGTGGGCAACGACTGGGAGACTTTCCGCAGACAAATCACTGCCGGCCTGGGCGTTCAAGCAGCCGGCATACCCTGGTGGACCTACGACGCAGGTGGATTCTTCCGTCCTGGCAACCAGTATACTGATAAGGATTATATCCAGCGTCTGCAACGGTGGATAGAGACCAGTGTCTATCTGCCCCTGATGCGTGTGCATGGTTATATGAGCAACACCGAGCCATGGAACTATGGCAAGGAGGCCCAGCAAGCCATTGCCGCCTCTCTCGAGGAGCGCTACCAACTGATTCCCTATATCTACAGCGTCGCCTCAATGGTGGCCAACGATGGGTACACGCTTATGCGCCCGCTGGTGTTCGACTTCAGCGACGATGCCGAGGCACTGGCCCAGAAATATGAGTATATGTTTGGTCCGTCGATTTTGGTCAGCCCGGTGACAGAGCCCGATGTGAAGGAATGGAAGACTTATCTTCCGAAGAACAAGGCGGGATGGTATGATTTCCGCACTGGCAAGTATTACGAGGGAGGACAGACCGTGACCACCGATGCCCGTCGTATACCCGTTTTCGTTCGTGGTGGCAGCATCCTGCCCATCTGTAAGGGAAAGCAGTATGCCCTCGACCAACCCGACGGCCCCATCGAGTTGCGTGTCTACCCTGGTGCTGAAGCCTCTTTCACACTCTATCAAGACGATGGCGTGAGCGATGCTTATCAGCGGGGTGGGTGTCAGCGTACTGTGCTGAAATGGAGTGAGCAGACGAAACAAGTGACTGTCGACGGAAAACCGGCAGATGGAAAGACATCCGACACCCTCCGGTATCGGGTGAATGTCGTCTCACCTCAGAAAAAGAATAGGAAATAATGAAAAAACTCAATTTTATATAGGAGTTCAGAAGTTCAGGAGTTGCAGGAGTTCAGACATTACCAGAGCCAACACCCATTGTGCGCAACAAGGTGAAATTCAGGCTATTGTCTGAACTCCTGAACTTCTGTAACTTCTGAACTCCTGTTGCTTCTGAACTCCTCTTAACGATAGTTGAGGAAATCATTTTTTCTCCCAGTGGTGGCGTAACATCGCTACCACTTCTTTTGCGCTTTGGGCAGGAGCCACAATCTCCTCCAGGCGGCATCGCGTATCGCCTATAGGTATGACAATCTGGTCGACCAGTGTGTCATAACTATAGGCGATGCCGTTTTCTTCGAGCAAGGGTAGGGCATGTCGGCTCATCACGTCGGCATAGATTTCTCTTACGCCACCAAAGACCGCCATACCAGCCGCCGCCTTGCCTATCACCTTGTCGGCAATCATCGCACCACGGAGGAAAGAAGGCTCATGGTCGAGCAAGTCTTCCAGGTCGCGCACGCCTTTCTTGAAGAACGTCCGTATTTCTCCCTTGGTGTCTTGTACGACCAAAGAGCAATTCTCCTGATGCAGGATGTCAATCAGTTGTTGTGTCATTTCTTCAACAGATAGCGCAGGACGGCCCAACCACCGATCACTTGGATGAGGATGCCGGGTATGCCAAGGCGCACATCCTGAAGAGCAGCTTGAAGGCTACCTGTGATGGCCCACTCGGCCAGCGATCCCACCAGTTGGTAGATGACCACAACCAGGAGGATGGAGAGCAGCGACACATCTTTGCTGCGATGTGCAACGTACGATGCAGCCAGGGCCAGAACAACGCTCTTGGTGAGGATAGGCAGTAGCATGGCAGTAGAAGGCATGCCGAACAGCAGGCTGTTGACGAGTGGTGAGAACACCGCTGTGAGCAATCCTACCGTCAGACCATACTTGTAGGCACCTACCAAGGTGAAGAAATAGATGGGCAGGAAAATCAGTCCGCCCTGAGGCATAAGATGGCACAATTGGGGAAGGGCAATGTTGCCTGCCACAAACAATGCGGCCATGAGATAGGTTTTCAACTCACGATAGTTCAATTCATAGAGTGCAATGGAATTCTGCTGGTTCATTTTTTTCTTTTTTTATGTTGATAAATACTAGTTTCTCATTTGCTCAACTTTTTGTGGTTTGGGAGTTGCGTGGGAGCAGTATAGAGCCTGAATCTCACGTCTTTGAACTCAAAGGTTGTAGGCTATGGGTAATGTCTGAACTCCTGAACTCCTGTAACTCCTGAACTCCTTTTTAGTAGAGTTTGTCAATCAATTCTCAAGGGTTTCAACCACCTCTTCGAGAAGGCTGATGATGGGTAGGTGTTGCGGACAGGCATCCTCGCATTGACCACACTGCACGCACTCCGAGGCTTTTGCTCCTTTGGGGCGCCAACCATAGTCGCGACGTGCCTCGTTCAGGTCACCATACATCTTGTATACGTTCATCACCGCAAATATCTCGGGGATATGGATCTCCATCGGACAGCCCGGTGTGCAGTAGTGACAACCTGTGCAGGCTATTCTGTCGAACTGCAGCAACGCCTCACGGGCAGCCTTCACTACCTGTTGCTCCTCGTCGCTCAGGGGTTGGAAGTCGCGCATAAACTTCAGGTTGTCTTCCATCTGCTCCAGATTCGACATTCCACTGAGCACCATCATCACGTTGGGGAGCGAGGCTGCAAAGCGGATGGCCCAGGAGGCGGGCGAAGCATCGGGGTTGGCTTGCTGCAGGATATCCTTCACCTTTTGTGGCGGATCGGCCAGGGCACCACCCTTCACCGGCTCCATCACTACCACGGGCTTGCCGTGCTGGGTGGCTATCTCGTAGCAACGCCGCGAGGCGATAAGGTGATCTTCCCAGTCAGAGTAGTTGATCTGAAGTTGTACGAACTCAGCATCGGGATGCTCGGTGAGCAATTCTTCAAGCAGTTCAGGACTGTCGTGGAAAGAGAATCCATAATGACGGATAAGGCCTTCCTCCTTTAGTTGCCGCACATATTCCCAAATGCCATATTTCTCGTATTTCTCTTTGTTGGTTTCATCTATGCCGTGAACAAGGTAGAAATCAAAATATTCTGCCCCCGTGCGCTCAAGGCTCACGTGAATCTCGTTCTTGGCCTCTTCCTCGCTTTTGCAGGCGAAGTCAGAGGCGTTGAGTTTGTTGGCCAGATAGTAGCTCTCGCGTGGATAACGCTCACAGAGCGCAGCCTTCGTTGCGTCTTCCGATCCCTCGTAGACATAGGCCGTGTCGAAATACTTGCCGCCGGCCTCGATAAAGGCATCCACCATCTTCTTTGTGTGCTCCACGTCGATGTCATTGGTGCCTTCCACTTTGGGGAGTCGCATCAGGCCGAAGCCCAACTTCATCGTGTCGTCTATCAGTTGATTATCCATGTCAGGTCTTGAATGATTAGGAAAAATGATTGCTTGGTTTGTGTCGGCCCAAAGTTAATGAAAAAAAAGGAATAACATTCATTCTCTTCCGAAAAAAATCATTATTTTTGTGGTCTGCTTTTGCTATAGTAATGGTTTTGCCATCACAGTATCGACACAATTTAAATCAAAACACTATGATATCCCGCTTACTTCAGTTTCTTGACGCTTCGCCCGTCAATTTCCTAGCCGTGAGAAATATCGCCTCGCAACTACAGGAGGCCGGTTTCCGTCGTTTTGACCCATCCATGCCTCTCGACAAGGTGAAGGCTGGCGACAAGTTCTTCGTTACGAAGAACGACTCGTCGATCTATGCTTTCCAGATTGGCCGCAAACCGCTGGCCGACGTGGGGTTCAGGATGATCTGCGCCCATTGCGACTCGCCTACTTTTCGCATCAAGCCCAATGCCGAGATGCTGTGTGAGGGTGGCATCGTGAAACTCAACACCGAAGTCTATGGCGGACCGATTATGTCGACTTGGTTTGACCGACCGCTCACCCTGGCCGGTAGGGTGATTCTCCGTGGCGACGATGAGTTCAGTCCCAAAACCATGCTGATGCATGTGAGACGTCCGCTGATGCAGATCAGCAATCTCGCCATCCATTTCAACCGCCAGGTGAACGATGGCGTGAAACTCAGCAAGCAGAAGGACATGCTCCCCATTCTAGGCATGATCACCTCGCAGTTGGAGTGCGGCAACCTGCTTCTCAACTTGATTTGCGAGGAATTGAGTAAAGAGGCCCCGGTCGACCCCAAGGATATCCTTGATTTCGACCTATACCTTGCCGATGCCACTCCGGCATGCACGTTCGGCATTCACAACGAACTGCTGTCATCGGGCAGGCTCGACGACCTCTCCATGTGCTATGCGGGCCTGGAGGCGCTCATCCACTCCAAGGGCACTGAAGTGACCAAGGTGCTGGCCATCTTCGACAATGAGGAGACGGGCTCGCAGACCAAGCAGGGTGCGGGCAGTCCGTTCCTCGCCTCCATGCTCAAGCGCATCGCCATGGCACAGGGTGGAAGCGAGGAGGCCTTCTTCCAGGCTGTTGAACGGTCGTTCATGGTGTCGGCCGACAATGCCCATGCGTGGCATCCCAACTACAGCGAGCGTTACGACCCCACCAACCATCCTGTCTTGGGTGGCGGTCCCGTCATCAAGTTCAATGCCGCACAGAAATATGCCAGCGACGCGGTGTCGGCTGCTGTCTTCGCTGAGATTTGCCGCAAAGCGGGTGTGCCGTGCCAACGGTTCGTCAACCACAGCGATGTCGCCGGTGGCAGTACGTTGGGCAACATTCTGGCATCGTCAATCCCCCTGAGGGGCGTCGACATGGGCAATGCCATCCTCGCCATGCACAGTTGCAGGGAGACGGGCAGCGTGGCCGACCATCTTTATTGTGTGAAGGCCTTCACCCAGTTCTATGGCTAAAATAGGTGATGGCGCTTTTATAGGAATAACCATAAAACAGACCGCCCCGCTGCTATTGTGCAGCGGGGCGGTCGAATAATATGTCAAGCCTGAATACTGCTACTTGAATATCATCTGGGCGAACTCGCTTAGGTAGATGCGCCAGTTGCGCCAGATATGGCCTCCGTCGGTCTCACGGTACTTGTAGGGATAGTCTTTCTCGTCAAGGTATTTCCTCAGGTCAGTGTTCTGCTCGTAGAGGAAATCGGTCTTTCCGATGGCAATCCAATAGAGGGCGGGCTTGGCTTTGAAGAGTCGGTCGAGCTGTCCCTGCACCTCCTTGTTGTCCTTGAGGGCCTGGTAGAATGACTTTTGCTGACTGCCGCCAATATGCAGACCGGCGGAGAACAGTCCCACATAGTCGAATGTGTCGGGGTAGCGCCTGGTAATGGCGAACGAGTGTCCGCCTCCCATCGAAAGACCGCAGACGGCACGGTGCTTCTTGTCCTTGACCACTTTGTAGTGGCTCTCCACATAGTTGACGATATCCATGAAACTCTCGTCCATGGAGGCTAATGCCGGTTGGTCGAGGCTTCCTCTGAACGAAGGCATGTACATTCCTTTCGACCATGCTCCGGGGGCTGCCTGGCAGTTGGTATTGCCATTGGGCATCACCACAATCATGGGCTTGGCCTTGCCCATGGCTATCAGGTTGTCCATGATCTGTGCCGCACGGCCCAGGGTGGTCCATGCGTCCTCGTCGCCACCGGCACCATGGAGCAGGTACATCACCGGGTAGTCTTTCCCCTTGTCATAGCCTGCAGGGGTATATACCGTCAGACGGCGCTGCATCTTCAGTGTCGGACTGTCGTACCACACTTTAGCCACGTCGCCGTGGGGCACCTCATTCACTTGGTAGATGTCGCCCTTGTCGCCTTTTTTCTCCGTCACGATGAAGATGCTGGTGAGCGAGGCGATGTCGCGGTTCACATAGACATTCGAGGGGTCGAGGATGCTCATTCCGTCGATGATGACATTGTAGGAGTAGAGTTCGGGCTGGAGTTTCTGGCTGGTGAAGGTCCATACTCCATTGTTCTGTTTCAGTTCAGCCTTACCTGGCTGTGTGGACTTGCCAAAAGGTGTGTCCACTTCCACGGGAGCGAGAAAGTCGCCCGACACTTCCACCTTTTTGGCTTGGGGTGCTACGACGTTGAAAGTGACGGTTCCGTCGGCATTGACAACAGGAGAGGTGACTTGGCTGCCGCTCCAAAGTGCTTCTTGGCCATAGGCTGTGATGAAGGTCATCGCTGAGAGTGCGATGGTGAGTAGTGATTTTTTCATTGTATGATTTGGATTGATGTGGTTTCTTGTTGGTATAACGTAAGATATGGCTATAAAATTGTTTCTCATGGAATATTTTTTTGAAGATTACAAGCAACAAGGAAAAAATATCGGGCATAAAAAAAGAACCAATCATTATCCTTCGATAACTAATTGGTTCTCAGTGTTTTGCTTGAAGAGCGGAATACGGGAATCGAACCCGCCTCCTCGGCTTGGGAAGCCGATGCACTACCGATGTGCTAATTCCGCATTCCTCTTTTTGAGCCGATACCGGGACTCGAACCCGGGACCTATTCATTACGAATGAATTGCTCTACCAACTGAGCCATATCGGCAACAAGCCACAAAAGCGACTGCAAAGATAAATCAATTTTTCTTTATCTCAAAATATTTTCAAAGAAATTTCTCGCGCAGGAATTTCCCTGTAAAACTCTTCTCGCATTTGATGAGTTCCTCTGGCGTGCCGGCAAATACCAGGTCGCCACCCTTGTCTCCACCATCCGGACCAAGGTCGATGACATGGTCGGCACATTTGATCACCTCCATGTTGTGCTCTATCACCAGGATGGTGTGCCCTCGCTCCACAAGCGCGGTGAAGGCTGCGAGCAATCGGCGGATATCGTGAAAGTGCAGACCTGTGGTGGGCTCGTCGAAAATGAACAGGGTGGGGTCCTGCCGCTCCAGTCCGATGAAATAGGCCAGTTTCACACGTTGGTTCTCGCCGCCCGACAAGGTAGAGGAACTCTGGCCTAGTTTGATATACCCCAGACCCACTTCCTCGAGGGGCTGGAGCCTCGACACAATGGTCTTCTGGCCATGCTCCCTGAAGAACTCAAGGGCTTCTGACACCGTCATGTCGAGCACATCGTTGATGTTCTTGCCCTGGAAACGCACATCCAGGATGTCGCGTTTGAAACGCTGTCCATGGCATGCCTCGCATTCAAGCTCCAGGTCGGCCATGAACTGCATCTCAACAGTGATGACACCGGCGCCCTTGCACTCCTCACAGCGCCCGCCATCGGCATTGAACGAGAAATATTGTTGCGAGAAGCCCATCTGCTTGGAGAGAGGCTGCTCGGCGAAGAGCTGGCGGATGGCATCGTAGGCTTTCACGTAGGTGGCCGGATTGGAACGTGTGCTCTTGCCAATGGGGTTCTGGTCAACGAACTCCACCCGTTTCACTTGCTGCCAGTCGCCGTCGAGGGCCAGGTACTCGCCAGGAGCGTCGCACACATCGCCCATGTGCCGTTTCAGGGCGGGGTAGAGGATGCCCTTCACGAGCGACGACTTGCCGCTGCCGCTCACGCCAGTGACGACGGTGAGCACATTGAGCGGGAATCGCACGTCGATGCCTTTCAGGTTGTTCATCCTTGCCCCTTTGATGACGATGCTCATGTTCCATGGTCTGCGGCTTTGCGGGATGGGGATGGTCTCGGTGTGCAACAGGTATTTCACCGTGTAGCTTTCTGGGAATTTGGTCAAGGCCTCCTCGTTGATTTCGGAAGCATTGCCTTCGAACACGATTCTTCCTCCCAGACGGCCTGCGTCGGGCCCCACGTCAACCAGATAGTCGGCTGCCCGCATGAACTCCTCGTCATGCTCTACGATAATCACGGTGTTGCCAATCGATTGGAGTTCCTTGAGCACATGGATGAGCCTATGGGTGTCGCGGCTGTGCAGACCGATGCTCGGTTCGTCAAGGATATAAAGCGAGCCCACCAACGAACTGCCCAGCGATGTGGTGAGGTTGATGCGCTGGCTCTCTCCACCACTCAGCGTGTTCGACTGTCGGTTGAGCGTCAGGTATCCAAGTCCCACTTCATCAAGGAATTGCAGACGATTGTTAATCTCGATTAATAACCTTTTGGCCACTTGCTGCTCATGCTCTTCCAACTGCAGGTTGGCGAACCATTGGCGGAGGTTCCAGATGGGCTGCTCCACCAAATCGGAGATGCTCATGCCCGCAATCTTCACATAGCCCGCCTCCTTGCGGAGCCGAGTGCCGTGGCATTCAGGACAGATGGTCCGTCCGCGGTATCGACTGAGCATCACCCGGTATTGGATTTTGTACTGGTTCTCCTTCACCATTTGGAAGAAGGCGTCAATCGACACCCGGTCGTCGGCAGCTCGGTCATGGTCGGATGGCAGACCGTGCCAAAGCCAGTCTTTCTCTTTGCGGGAGAGTTCGAGATAAGGCTTGAAAATGGGGAAATTGTCTTTTGCCGCCCTTCTGCAGAACTCGTCCTTCCACATCTGCATCTTCTCGCCATGCCAGCATTGCACGCAGCCATCGTAGACGCTGAGCGTGGTGTTGGGAATCACCAGTTTCTCATCGATACCGATCACGCGGCCGTATCCCTCGCACATCGGGCAGGCTCCCATAGGTGAGTTGAAGGAGAACATATTGTCGTTGGGCTCTTCAAACCGCATGCCATCGGCCTCAAACCGAGTGGAGAAATCGAAGGAGATATTGGAGGGAAGGAACGTGAGGCGACATTCGCCATTGCCCTCGTAGAGCGCCGTCTCGGCAGAATCGACGATACGAGAGACGGTGTCTTTCGAAGGGTCGACGGAGAGACGGTCGATCAGGATATAGACCTCATTGGCGTTGGTGTTGGCCAACTGCTGTTCGTCGGCCAGGAAATCCTCGATGCGTAGGAACTGGCCTTTCGTATACATTCGCACATAACCTTGCTGCAGTTCCATTTCCAACTGGCGTGCCAGGGTACGGTCGTTGTGCACCTGGAGCGGAGCCATGATGCAGAATTTCGTTCCCTCGGAGAACTCGAATACCTGGTTGACGATGTCGTCGGTGGAGTGTTTCTTCACCTCACACCCGCTGATGGGTGAGTAGGTGCGCCCGATGCGAGCAAAGAGCAGGCGGAGGTATTCGTAGATCTCGGTGTTGGTGCCGACTGTGGAACGGGGGTTGCGGCTGATGACTTTCTGTTCGATGGCAATGGCTGGTGGAAGGCCCTTGATGAAGTCGCATTCCGGTTTTCCCATCCTGCCCAGGAACTGGCGGGCGTAAGAGGAAAGGCTTTCCACATAGCGCCGCTGTCCTTCGGCATATAGCGTGTCGAAAGCCAGTGATGACTTTCCGCTGCCACTTACTCCGGCAATCACGATGAGCCGGTCATGGGGCAGGCGGAGGTCGATGTTCTGCAGATTGTTGACGCGGGCACCTTTTACCTCTATATATCCCTTCATGAGAAATCCGTTAAATCAATGCTTTAATGGTTTGCTGTTAAAGAAAATGTCTCAAATCGTTACGAATTGATGGCTGCCAATGCCAAACTGCAGAACTTGCATATCTTGCTGTCGCTACGTGAGGGCAAAACCACGGGCGCCATCGTTCCGGCCAGCATTCCTGCTGTCTCGGCACCGGCAAAGAGCGTGATGGTCTTGTAGAACACGTTGCCTGCCTCGATGTCGGGGAAGACCAGCGCGTCGGCCTCTCCGTCAAGGGGCGACGAGATGCCTTTTTTCACCAGACTCTCTTTGCAACACGATGTCTTCAGGTCGAGCGGTCCGTCGATGATGCATGGTCCGAACTCCCCATTTTTTCCGCTTTCGATGATTTCGGCATAGCGCTCGGTGAAGGGGAAGAACTTGCCACCCACCTTTTCCGAGCAATGGATGAGCGAGATTTTGGGCTTCTCGATGCCGAACGACTGGCAGAGACGGGCCAGGTAGCGAACTTGCTCCACACGCTGTTCGTGGGTGGGGTAGGGAATCACGGCTGCATCCGAGAAGAACAGCATCTTAGGATAGTTGGGCAGGCAACTGGCGGTGATATGCGTGAGCACCTGTCCTTTGGGCAGAATGCCGGTTTCCTTGTTGAGAACGGCATGCAGCAGGTTGTCGGTGTTGATGAGTCCTTTCATCAGCACGTCGGCATTCCCCTCACGAACCAGCGCTACCGCTTTGCGGGCTGCGTCGTCGGGGTCGTCGGCCGCCACAAAACTCACATGGTCGGCATGGGGCTCGAAAGCGGGATTGGCACGTACCTCGTTCTCGCAGCCTACGAAAATGGCATCGATGAATTTCTCGTCGAGCGCCCTGGCCACGGCATATTGTGTGGAATCGTCGGCAGCGCATACTACTGCCACTCTCTTCCTTGTCCCTAATTGGGAAAGGTGAGAAACAAGTTGTTCGAAATTGGTAATGGTTTCCATATTTTGAGTTTTTATTTCGAGGACAAAGATAGTGCAAGGCGAGCGAAAAGCAAAATAAATCGCAGATTTTTTGCTATTCCGAGCCGCCGCCTATCTTCGCCGTGCAAACGGCAGAGTGGTGCAAGGCGAGCGGAATACCAAACAAAACACGAAGTTTTTGTTTGGATTCCCGAGCCGCCGCCTATCTTCGCCGTGCCAACGGCAGAGTAGTGCAAGGCGAGCGAAAAGCAAAATAAATCGCAGATTTTTTGCTTATCCGAGCCGCCGCCTATCTTCGCCGTGCCAGCGGCAGAGTAGTGCAAGGCGAGCGAAAACAGGACAAAAGGAGAAAAAAAGATGAAAAGTCTTTTGACGTATTGAAAAAAACACTACCTTTGCGAAAACCAAAACCATATTTGCTATGAGACAAATCATTACCCATTTCACCGACGACGACCTGTATAAGTTGTCGATGTGTTGTGCCGTCATCGACAATTTCCCCCGTGCGATGGTGAAATACGCTTTCGTCGACCGCAACAACACCGTCTATCCAAAGGGATTCGCTGAGGAGCTCACCCGCCAGGTGGAGGCACTGGAGAGTGTTGTGGTCACCGACGAGGAAATCGATTTCATGAAACGCAAGTGCTATTATATTCCCAATTGGTTCTATCCCTATCTGAAGGGCTTCCGCTTCAAGAAAGAGTGGGTGAAAGCCTGGCAGGATGTGGATGGACGGCTTCATCTCGAGATTGAAGGCTATTGGGCTGATACCATCCTGCTTGAGGTAAAATTGCTGGCCATCATTTCGGAGATGTACTATATCATGACGGGACAGACCGGCAAACTTGATTATGAGAAATATTACGACAAGAGTTACAAGAAGGCAGAGCGGCTGCTTGAGGCGGGATGTGTGTTCACCGATTTCGGAACCCGCCGGCGAGCGTCGTTCGAGGCTGAGGAAGTGGTGGTGAGAGCCATGAGCGACTGCCAGAAGTCGAAAAAATGGCCTGGCACTTTCGTGGGAACGAGCAACGTCTACCTGGCCATGAAATACGACCTTACCCCAGTGGGAACAATGGCCCATGAGTTTATCTGTGCCATTGCCGCCATGTATGGTCCGCAGATGGCCAACCACATTGCGATGGAGACATGGCGCAACACCTTCAGAGGGGCTTTGGGAACCTTCCTCTACGACAGTTTCGGATGGCATCTGTTCAGCCTGAATTTCTCAGAGGATTTTGCCAACGAGTTCAAGGGCCTGCGCATCGACAGTGGCGACAACTACGAGCAGTTGCAGAAGATTGTGGCCAAATACAAGTCGTTGGGCATCGATCCCCTCACCAAACAGGTGATCTTCAGCAATGCGCTTGATACCGACCGCGCCATCAAGATTCACGAGTATGCCAAGAACTACTGCCTGCCCTCGTTTGGTATCGGCACCCATTTCACCAATGATTTCGACAACGTCGTGCCGATGAATATTGTCATCAAACTGGTGGCTGCCAAAATCACGGAGTCGTGGGATTTCTACAACGACACTTGCAAAATCAGTGAGGACAAAGGCAAGCACACCGGCAAGCCCGAGGTCATCCGCCGCTATATGGACATCATCCATTTCGAGGAGTAGACATATACAAGTAACTCCTGAACTCCTGAACTCCAAACAGTTGAGCGAACGCGAAACTTCAATAAGTAGCACAAGGGGCTTTTCCAAACTGATGGAGAAGCCCCTTGCTTGTATTGGTACGTTCGTAATAGTCAATACCTGATGCCAAGGCCGTCGAGGATACCGCGTATCTCATTGGCCACACCCATCACCGTGTTCAGGGCACCGTTTTTCACACCTTCCACCATATATCGCGCACACTGTCCCTCCAGTTCGCCAATCTGCCGGCGCTCGTCGGGGGTATAGCGATACTTGCCGATGTCGTGGCGGATATCCTGGAATTTGAGTGCGGCGTCTTTCCAGTCCTGGGCGTTATAGTAGGCTGCGTTCTTCTGCAGGTCGTCCGACAATGCTTGCAGTTGATGGATGGGGTGCATTTTGGTGGCACATGAGCAGAAAATCATCAAACTTACCATAATCATGGCCGTTGAGGCAAAAAAAGAGCGAAATTTTTTCATTTTTTTTCGAGTTTTGATTGTTGTTGCAAAGATACAAAAAACGAAGAAAGACGGTCAAATTTTGCGGTTTTTTTGATGTTTTTCGTCTTTTTTTAGTTATGTTTTTGCACAAATTGTTAAAGAAAGTTAATCGAAAGGCGTTGATGATGTAAAAATCCAATTTCTGAGCAACTAAAAAAGTAGGTTATTTATTGTGCTCGTATTGTTTTTTTTCGTATATTTGTAGCGGAATTTAAACCCAACCAACCTAAAAGTATCCTAAATACCATAAATCTCATTATTTTTTTGAGATCCTTGTTGACTATCTATTTTGATATCGAAACTGAAACAAATTATAAAAACTATTTCATGAACAAAAGGACAAATTTCAGGGGTAAACTCCTAGCATCTTGTTTCGTGCTGGGACTCTGTTTCGCTCCTTACGGGGTGAGTTCGGTTATATCAAGGGCACCTACGAGGGCAAGGTAAGAGTGGGCAACGAGATGATGCCCGTCACCATCGTGGTCGCCAACGACGAGTTCACGGTAAAACGCCTTCCCCTGCAACCGATTCTCCAGCGGATTTTCGCCGACCAGCATGCCATGGAAGAGGCCTTGAAGTCGGCAGGAGAGATAACCACGTTCACGGCCCCCGTTACCAGTTTGAGAGTGGATACCAATTCATCGATGCTCATCATGGAACCCACCGACCTGGTATTATCGGTGACGGTAGGTGGCGAGCGCAAGCAGGTGTCGGCATTGATCGAGTCGTATGCCTCATGGGTAAGGCAATGGGGCAACTTGTCGGTACAGATGAATGTGGTGGAACTCTTCTGCGACGGGCAAAAATATAGTCTGACCGACAACCGCGTCGAATATCTCATCGACTCTGCCAAGAAACCGGAATCCTAACGAATAAAGAACAAATTACTTAAGCTATATGAAAAAATTATTATTGTTGATGATAGGAGCAATGCTGTCGTTTGCCACTGCGTCAGCACAACGGACTACCGACAAACTCGACCGTGGCCTGGTGGCGGTGAAGACCAGCACAGGCGTGTTCTGCTCCTGGCGTATTTATGGAGAGGAATACTACGACGTGACCTATAACCTCTATCGTGATGGGGTGAAAGTGAACAGTGAGCCGTTGCGTGTCTCCAACTTCCTGGATGCCAGCGGCACGGCTTCCAGTCATTATTCCGTATCGGCCGTGGTGCGCGGCGAGGAGAAGGCCCAGAGCAAGGCCGTCTCGGTTTGGGCGGACCAGTTCCTGGAGATTACCCTCGACCATGGGTCGCTCACCTCTACCTATGTGCCCAACGATGCCTGCTGTGCCGATGTCGACGGTGATGGCGAACTGGAGATTCTGCTGAAGTTCGATAATCAGAGCGAGATCAATGCCAGTTATCCACGGGGTGGATACAATGGCGAGTATTCCATCGTGGAGGTATACAAACTTGATGGTACCAAATTATGGTGGTTGGACTTCGGTCCCAACATGGGCGATTTCCAAAACAACGAGAACAATATCGTGGCTTACGACTGGGATGGCGACGGCAAGGCTGAGGCCCTGATGCGTGCCGCCGATGGTACGGTGATTCATGCCGCCGACGGTCAGGAGTATGTCATTGGCGACAAAACGAAGAACTATCGTGGCGCGACAGGAGGTGGCGCCAACTGGTTCATGCACGAGGGTGCCGAATACCTGGTGTATATGAATGGTGAGACCGGCGTGCCCTACGTGACGATGGATTATCCGCTGAAACGACTCGAAGCCGGTGAGACCGACTTGAACGCCGCATGGGGCGACGGCTACGGCCACCGCTCTACCAAGCATTTCTTCGGCGCTCCCTATCTCGACGGCCGCAAGCCCAGCATCTTCCTGGCCCGAGGCATCTACACCCGCCACAAGATGATAGCCCTGGACGTGAATCCCACCACTCATGAACTTACCACGCGCTGGCGCTGGAACTGCAACACGCCGGGCAGCAAGTGGTATGGCAACGGATACCATAACTACGCCGTGGCCGATGTCGATTGGGACGGTCGCGATGAGATCTGTTTCGGTTCGATGGTCATCGACGACAATGGCAAGGGACTTTCGACCACGGGCCTCGGTCATGGTGATGCCCAGCACCACGGCGATTTCAACCCTTATGTCCACGGTCACGAGATTTTTGCCTGCAACGAAGATAACCCCTCCAACAACTATCGTGACGCCACCACCAGCAAGATCTATTACCGACTGGCTGGCGGCAGCGACGACGGCCGCTGCATGGCCGGAAACTTCACCAACGATTTCCCCGGCGCCATGGCCTTCTCGTCGCACGACGAGGCCATCAGTTGTGTGACCAACGACCACATCACAGGCCTCACCAAATCGGGTTTGGCCGACAACATGCGTATCTACTGGGACGGCGACCTGCTCGAGGAGTGCTTCAACTATACGAATGGCAAGAACACAGCCGGTGGTATCTACAAATATGGCAGGGGCCTGATCAAGACCTTGACAGGGTCGATGACCAACAACGACACCAAGGGCACCCCGTCTTATCAGGGCGATATCCTTGGCGACTGGCGCGAGGAGGTCATCATGCGCACACGCGACAATAAGCTCCGCATCTTCACGACCACCGACCCCACGCCTTGGCGCAACTACACCCTGTGGCACGACATGCAGTACCGCCAGGCCATGGTATGGCAGATGTGCGGTTACAACCAGCCGCCCCATACCAGCTATTTCCTCGGCGAACTGGAGCGTATCACGGTGGCTCCGCCGCCACTGACGATGACCGACCGCACTGAGGTCACCAACGGTGGCAGCGTCGGTACATCCCTGAACGGCCAGCAGGTGCTCATGGCCGAGACCAACGATATGACCGTTAGCGTGGCCGATGGCGCATCGCCTTATATCTTCTTCGACAACTCTCCTTCGTGGGTACAGGGCCATGACTCGTACACCACGATTACCACCACCACCTACACCCACACCCTCAGCGGCGGCGCCTTTGCCGGGGAGATGCGTCTTGTAAAACAGGGCGACGGCACATTGGTGTTGCCCAATGTCACCCAACTTTACAAGGGTAGCACCGATGTATGGGCAGGCACATTGCAGTTTGATGGCACGATGTCAGAGAGTCGGGTGTGGCTCAACCGTTTCGCCGTGCTCAGCAGCGATGGCGGAAAATTCAACAAGGGCATCCAGATGGACTATGCATCCGTGCTTCGTCCGGGTGGAAGCGAGAAGGCTGGAAGTGTGGAGACCGACTCGCTCATTCTCAATTTCGGCGCACGGGTGGAATTCGATGTCTATAACGGAGCGCAGGCCGACCTTATCAAGGCCAATGTCCTGAGCATTGAGAAAAATGACTGGAAGTATGGTCCTGCCTATAACACTCCGGTATTCGAGATTATTCCGCATTATGCGGAAGGAACGACGTCGCTCGAAGAAGGCCGCTATCTGCTCGGAGAAATAGGAAAGATAGAAGGTTCGCTCGACGATATCGTGGTCGAGGGCATTGGTGCGCAGAAAGCCAAGTTGGCTGTTGAGGATGGCAAAATCTACCTCGACATCGAAGGCCTGCGCGAAGCCACCAGCGTGACCTGGACCGGCACCCAGGGCACCGATTGGGACTTGGCCGACACCGAGAATTTCAAGACCACCACTTCGGGTGAGTCGAACATCTTTGTGAGCGGTGATGTCGTGATTTTCAACGACGACGCAGAGAACACCAACGTCAACATCACACAGCCCGTCTCTCCCTCCGCAGTGTTCTTCCAGAACGAGACCAAGGAATATACCATCACTGGTGAAAGCATGATTGGCGGGATGACCCTCAACAAGTCAGGTGCTGCCAATGTGAACCTATCGAATGTGAACACCTTCGAGGGCGATGTCAATATCAATGGCGGCAGGCTCACTGTTGGTTCGCTGGCCAATGAGTCGGGTGTGAACTATGGCTCCCTGGGTGGCGTGCAAAACAAAATCTGCCTGCGTAATGGTGGTGTGCTTGCCGGAACGGGTTCGCTCGTCAACTCACAGCCCATCGTCCTTGAAAATGGCGGCGGTGGCATCGACGTGGCAAAAGGACAGACTTTCACCACCTCCTCATCCATCACTTCAAGTACGAAAGCCAACCTCACCAAGACGGGTGGCGGAAATCTGCAATTGGGCTCCAAGTCATCGTTCGGTGCCCTTTATGTGATGGACGGCACGGTTTATGGCTCAGAGGCCAACAGCACGCACCTGTATCCCGACAGCGTGGTGCTTTGTGGCGGCACCCTCCGCGACCCCGACAATATCTACTCTTATTCTACGAACAACACCACGGTCATGGTGCCTGAGGGCAAGAGTGCCAATTGGTATCTTGACTCCCGTTGCAACTACAAGGGCAAACTTGCCGGAAAGGGAACTCTCAATGTCTATGCCACGAGCGTGCGCAATGTGATCAATGGCAACTGGAATGCTTTTGAGGGCAAACTCGTCATCGGGACCTCCAAGACCGGCTCCTACGACCCCGTCTTCTATTTCGGCAATTCCAACGGACTGAGCCGTGCCGATGTCAACCTGCGCACCACGTTCTCGAGTGGCAGTGCCAACGATGGCGTCATCAACGCCAGCAACAGTGTGAGCATCGGGAATCTTTCAGGCAACGGCACGCTTAGCGGAAGTGGACGATACACCATCGGTTTCCTGAACAAAGACATCCCATTCTCTGGTAAAATCGACGGCTGCGTCCTCACCAAGGTGGGCAGCGGTGTATGGACGATGAATCTTCCCTCCAACTACGGCAACGGCAATGCCGAGGTGAAAGGCGGTGCGCTCAACCTTAACAACTCAGCCCAGAGCTCACTCTTCTTCGGAACCAACCAGCTGATTGTCTCCGACAGTGGTACTGTAGCCGGTTATGCTTATCTCCAAAGTGTGATCTTGCAGAAGGGCGGGTCGATTGCGCCGGGCAACTACACCTCCACTTACCCTGTCGGAAGTATCAAGGTGAAGACCTCGGTGATGGCCTCTTCCGGCTCCCACGTCAACCTCTTCATCTTCAGCGCGGCCAACTCCTCCACCTCACGCTCATTCCTCGATGTGGGGACAACACTCACCATCGATGGCGACATCAATGTCACGATGAAGGGGTATACGCCAAAGGAGGGAGATGAGATTATCCTCTGGACGGCCAGCAACTTCGTGGGCACGCCTTCGGCCATCAATCTGCCCGACATCTCGGAATACGGACTGGCTTGGGACACCAGCGAACTGTGCCAGCCCACAGGTAAGCTCAAGGTGGTGGATGCCCTTGGCATTCAGCATATCCCCGCAACCGCACAGACCCATGTAGAGGTCTACGACCTCAATGGCCACTTTGTTGGTCGTTTCGACGTCAAGAGGAAAGATGTGGCCCTCTCGCTCCGTCGCTATGGAAAGGGCACCTATGTGCTGAGGATGACGGGCGGAAACAAGAAAGAGACCATTAAGACAACCGTGAAATAAAAGAGAAAATGCATAATAATCAATTCCAATTGTTCAGATGCTTGGGGGTAGGGGTGCTTGCCTTCTTCTGCTCGGTGGTGAATGCCCAGCAACCCAATACGCCAGTGAGCCAGATGGAGAAACTCGACCGTGGACTCATCGCTTTCCCCACCTCCACGGGCAAATGTTTCGTGAGTTGGCGATTGCTCGGCACCGACGACAAATCCACCACCTTCGAACTGCTCAAGAATGGCGCTTCGCTGAAGAAAGACATCTATGAGGCCACTTCGATGACCGTGGCGGGAAGCAAGAGTGACAATTTTCAGATTGTGACCCTGCAGAATGGCGTCGCTGTCGACACCACGGCCGCTGTGCAACCATGGGAAAAGGCTTTCCTGAAAGTGCAGCTCGACCGTCCCGCGAAGCAGAACGGGAAGGCCTATTTCCCCAACGACTGCTCTGTGGGCGATGTGGATGGTGACGGACAGTATGAGATTTTCCTG
>Ga0256407_10001619_pt1 | contig 46240 bp, 46 predicted proteins | sample RumenRJG_04DNA_FD_193489 | JGI IMG/M metagenome (GOLD analysis project Ga0256407, IMG submission 193489) | Bovine rumen microbial communities from Lethbridge, Alberta, Canada - RJG_04 | ecosystem: Host-associated > Mammals > Digestive system > Stomach > Rumen | place: Canada: Alberta...
AAGCTGGACATAAATACATACATTTGTGGGTCTAATGATGTCTTTTTCATGTGTGCAAAGTTATAACTTTACACGGAATCAGACACCTACTAAGAACTTATTCCCCACGGAAAAAACCCGGTGAGCCGAAATTCGCCGATTCTCCCGCAGGTAAACTATTGACGTTCAATGCGTTGGGTGCTGCGCTCCGGACGCCATCGATTCGCCGGGCAGCCAACTGTTTGGCTATCAGCTCCTTGCTGAAAACAAATCGGCTGATTCGGGCGATTTGTTTTCAGCATCTCATTGACTAGCAGCACACTGGCCGACCGGCCGAACTGCCCGACCCTGACAACCGGATGGGGCAGAGTGTGCACGCCCGGGGCGGCATCGTCGAAAAAAAGTAGTATATTTGGTTCGAGAAAAAAGGATGATACATGAAAGTACTGCTTATCAACGGAAGTCCGCGCCAGAAAGGGAATACCTCGATTGCACTTGCTGAAATTGCAAATACGCTTGGAGAGGATGGAATCGACAGCGAAATTGTGTGGATTGGCAACAAGCCGGTGAGAGGCTGCATGGCATGTAACCAATGCGGCAGGAAGCCGGGCGCATGCGTTTTCAATGACGATATCTGCAACGAAATCAGCGCGAAATATGCCTCTGCAGATGCCCTGATCGTAGGATCTCCAGTATATTACGGGCAGCCCAACGGTGCGCTTCTGTCCATCATACAGCGGTCCTTCTATTCCAACGGCGCGAATATCGCCGGCAAGCCTGCCGCAGCCGTAGCCGTATGCCGGAGGGGAGGTGCCACGGCGACTTTCGAGACGCTCAACCTCCCGTTCCAGATGATGAATATGCCGGTGATAGGTTCACAGTACTGGAACATTGTCTACGGACGCGAACCCGGCCAGGCCGCACTTGACCAGGAAGGGCTTCAGACCATGCGGGCATTGGCTCACAATATGGCCTGGCTGCTGAAAGCGACCGGCGGGAAGCCTGCGCCCGGCCGCAGAGACGAGCCGTGGGCTCCGATGCACTTCATCCGCTAGTTATCGTCCGTTTTCAAGAAGGAAGTCAATACATTGTTTTACTGACCGAAAAAGCATATCTTTGTAATTATGGATATCAAACTCAAACAAAACTGCAGATACGCCCTCCTGGTTCCTACCAGCATGGGGCTCAGAATTACGCCTGAGAGCGGTCAGCCCGTCCACTCCAGCGATCTTTTCCACCTTCAGGCCACCAGCGCCGAGACCAATGTTGCAAGCATCTCTTCCTACCTCGGACTTCCGGTCAAGGTACTCACCGCATTCGTGAAAGGCAGCCCCTTCGCACACTTCATCAAGGGCAACCTCCGCAGCCGCGGGATGGACTTCGAAGGTCCCGAGGTCGAGCAGGGCGGCCCCTGGGGATACCGCCACCAGATCAACGTGGCCGACAGCGGATACGGCTCCCGCGGTCCGCGCGTGTGGAACGACCGTGCCGGAGAGGTAGGCCGCACCCTCAACGTGAAGGACTTCGACCTCGAACGCATCTTCGGCGAGGAAGGAGTGCAGATCATCCATCTTTCCGGACTCATCGGCGCCCTCAGCCCGGACACCAGCCGCTTCTGCCTCGAACTTGCGCGCGCCGCGAAAAAGCACGGCACCCGCATCAGCTTCGACCTCAACTACCGCGCTTCCTTCTGGAAGGGCCGCGAGCAGGAGCTGCACGACATCTTCTCCGAGATCGCCAGCTACGCCGACATCCTCATCGGCAACGAGGAAGACTTCCAGCTCTGCCTGGGAATCGAAGGGCCTGAGGCCGGCGGAAAGGACATCGCCGCAAAGATCGACGGTTTCAAGGAGATGATACGCCGCGTGCGCGAGCACTACCCCAACGCGCAGGTCTACGGCACCACCCTCCGCCAGGTGAACAACACCAACAGCCATAACTGGGGAGCTATCCTGCTCGACGGCGAAGACTGGCACGTCATCCAGCCCCGCGAAATCCATGTGCTCGACCGCATCGGCGGCGGCGACGGCTTCGTGGGAGGCCTGCTCTACGGAATCCTCCGCGGATGGAGCGGAGAGCAGTGCGCCCAGTTCGGATGGGCCAGCGGCGCCCTCGCCACCACCTTCCTGACCGACTACGCCCAGCCCGCCGACGAAGAGCAGGTCTGGAGCATCTGGCAGGGAAATGCACGAGTAAAGAGATAGAGCCATGCTGTACTACGCAAGAGGATCCAAGACAGACGCCATCTCCCCCGACGAGGTGCGCGCCGCGCTGAAGCAGGTATTCGACTCCATGGGCCCGAAGAAGCGCGTGCTGGCGATTCCGCCGGATTTCACCCGCTTCAACTCCTACGCGGGGCCCATCACGGAAATGGTCTACGATTATTTCGGGGACACACTTACCGACGTGATGCCGGCTCTCGGCACCCATACCCCCATGACGGAGGATCAGATCAAGACCATGTACGGCCACACTCCCCTGGACAAATTCCGCGTGCACGACTGGCGCAACGACGTCGTGACCGTAGGCCGCGTGCCGGCTTCCTACATCGAAGAAATCTCCGAAGGGAAACTCCACTACGACTGGCCCGCGCAGGTGAACAAGCTCCTGCTGGACCCTTCCTTCGACCTCATCCTTTCGATAGGCCAGGTTGTGCCTCACGAGGTGGTGGGGATGGCGAACTACACCAAGAACATCTTCGTGGGAGTAGGCGGCAGCGAAGGCATCAACAAGAGCCACTTCATCGGCTCCTCCTACGGAATGGAGCGCCTGATGGGGCGTCCGGGAGGCCCTGTGCGCCAGGTGTTCGAATATGCCAGACAGCACTTCATCCCTCAGCTTCCCATCGTTTACATCCAGACCGTGCTCGCGAAGAACCCGGATACGGGAAAGATGGATCTCAAGGGCCTCTTCATAGGCGACGACGCGGAGTGCTTCCGCAAGGCCTGCGCCCTCTCGATGGAGACCAACTTCATAATGGTGGACCATCCTATAAAGAAGTGCATAGTCTATCTGGATCCGGAGGAGTTCAAGAGCACCTGGCTGGGCAACAAGAGCGTATACCGCACCCGCATGGCGCTTGCCGACGGGGGCGAACTGATAGTGCTGGCTCCCGCCCTGAGGGAGTTCGGCGAAGACAAGACCATCGACGCCCTCATCCGCAAATACGGCTACAAGGGCACTCCGCACACGCTCAAGTGTACGGAGGAGAATCAGGACCTGCAGGACAATCTGGGGGCATCCGCCCACCTCATCCACGGCTCGTCCGAAGGCAGGTTCAGCATCACCTACTGCCCCGGCCCGGGAATGACCCGCGAAGAAATCGAAGGCGTGGGCTTCAAGTATTGCAGTTATGACGAGATGGTGGCCCGCTACCCCATCGACAAACTCAAGGACGGATGGAACACTATGCCGGACGGTGAGGAGATCTACTACATTTCCAATCCCGCCCTCGGCCTCTGGGCGCATCCCGACAGATTCAAGGACTGATGAAAAGGAGCGAAGCGACAACCGGCACACAGTGCCGGCAGGGTATATTAGGGGCGGAGCCCCTGATGAGACCGTTATCGCAGTCAATGCGCCCGCGCATTGTATGTGATAACAAGATACCCTTCCTGCGCGGGGCCCTCGAGCCATACGCAGACGTAGTTTATCTCCCCGGGAAGGAGACCACCGCAGAGGTGGTGCGCGACGCCGACGCCCTGATCACCCGCACCCGCACCCGCTGCGACGCATCGCTGCTGGAGGGTTCGTCGGTGAAGGTGATAGCTACCGCAACCATAGGATTCGACCACATCGACACCGCATGGTGCGAGGAGCACGGCATCGTCTGGCGCAACGCCCCCGGATGCAATTCCTGGAGCGTGAAGCAGTACATCACCTCGCTGCTGGTGACTCTCGCACGCAGGCGTGGCCTGACGCTTTCGGAGATGACTCTGGGAGTGGTCGGCGTGGGAAACGTGGGCAGCAAGGTGGCCGAAGCGGCTTCCATCCTCGGAATGAAGGTGCTGCTGAACGACCCTCCACGCGAAAGGGCGGAAGGTCCGGGCGCTTTCGTATCGCTGGATCATCTCATCGCGCAAAGCGACATCATCACCCTGCACGTACCCCTGCAGAAGGAAGGACCGGACGCGACCTGGCATCTCTTCGACGCGGAGCGCATCGCGCAGCTGCGGCCCTCGCAGATTCTGATAAACTCCTCGCGCGGCCCGGTAGTGGATGGCAAGGCGCTGAAGGCCGCGCTGCAGTCCCGCTCCATCGCAGGCGCCTGCCTGGACGTCTGGGAAGGCGAACCGGAACTTGACCCCGAACTTGTGGACCTGCTGGACATCAGCACCCCGCACATAGCCGGGTATTCCGCCGACGGGAAAGCCAACGGCACCACCGCCGCCGTCCGTACGGTTGCGGAGGTCCTGGGCCTGCCGCTAACGGAGTGGACCGCCGCAGGCATCCCCGCTCCGGCGCAGAGCCTGTCCTTTGAGATCGACGCCGCGGGCAAATCCCTCCAGGACGTGCTCACGGAGGCCGTCCTCCACAGCTACGACATCTCCGCCGACAGCGCGGCGCTCCGTGCCGAACTCGGGGCCTTCGAGCGCCTTCGCGGCGACTATCCCGTCCGCAGGGAGTTCACGTCTTTCACTGTTACTTTGAACGGCGGCACCGCCGAAATGGCAGACAGATTATCAAGATTAGGATTTAAAATCAAATAGAATGACTCAGAAATCAGACATCGGCCTCATCGGCCTGGCAGTCATGGGCGAGAACCTCGTCCTCAACATGGAAAGCAAGGGCTTCCGTGTAAGTGTTTTCAACCGCACGGTTGAGAAAGTGGACAAATTCATAAACGGACGCGGCGCCGGCAAGAACTTCTACGGAGCCCACTCCCTCGAGGACCTGGTGCAGTCGCTTGCATCGCCCCGCAAAGTCTTCCTGATGGTGAAGGCCGGGCAGGCGGTGGACGACTTCATCGAGAAGCTCATCCCCCTGCTGGATCCGGGCGACATCATCATTGACGGCGGCAACACCCATTTCCCCGACACCGCACGCCGCACCGCATACGTGGAGAGCAAGGGTCTGCTCTACATCGGCACCGGAGTCTCCGGCGGAGAGGAAGGCGCACTGAAGGGCCCTTCCATGATGCCCGGCGGATCTCCCGCGGCATGGCCCTATGTGAAGCCCATCTTCCAGAGCATCTGCGCGAAGGTCGCCGACGGCTCTCCCTGCTGCGACTGGGTGGGCGAAGGAGGTGCAGGCCACTTCGTGAAGATGGTGCACAACGGCATCGAATACGGTGACATCCAGCTCATCTGCGAGTGCTACCAGATAATGAAGGGCTATCTCGGCATGAGCAACGAGGAGATGCACGAGGTATTCGCAGAATGGAACAAGGGCGACCTCGACAGCTATCTGATCGAGATCACCCGCGACATCCTCGCCAAGAAGGACGACGACGGCAAGTATGTGCTCGACTACATCCTCGATACCGCCGGCCAGAAGGGTACCGGCAAATGGACGGCCATCGCAGCCCTCGACCAGGGAGTTCCGCTCACGCTGATCGGAGAGTCCGTGTTCGCACGCTGCCTGTCTGCACAGAAGGAGGAGCGCGTTGCCGCTTCCAAGGTGCTCGCAGGGCCTGCCGGCGGACGTTTCACCGGCGACCGCGCCGCCTTCCTGGAGGATCTCCACAAGGCTCTGTTCGCCGCCAAGGTGGTTTCCTACGCGCAGGGTTACGCGCTGATGCGTTCTGCCGCCAAGGAATACGGATGGAACCTGAACTACGGCGGGATCGCCCTCATGTGGAGGGGCGGCTGCATCATCCGCAGCGTGTTCCTCGGCAAGATAAAGGAAGCTTTCGACAAGAATCCTGCCCTTGCCAACCTGCTGATGGACGATTACTTCTGCGGCAAGCTGGCAGAGGCTCAGCAGGGCTGGCGCAACGTGATCGCGGCAGCCGTGGTGAACGGCATCCCTGTTCCCTGCCTCTCCGCAGGTCTTGAGTATTACGACGGATACCGCACTTCACGCCTGCCCGCCAATCTGCTGCAGGCTCAGCGCGACTACTTCGGCGCCCACACCTACGAGCGCACCGACAAGCCCCGCGGCGAGTTCTTCCATACGAACTGGACCGGCGAGGGCGGGGATACCGTAGCAGGTACGTATATCGCCTAGCGCGATATACGTACCTGCGGTATGGGCGTTTAGGGGCCCTGCCCCTAAAGTACCCCGTATTTGCCTGCGGCGAATCCCCTGACGCGATATACGTACCTGCGGGTACAAATCCCACATAAGAAAAGTGCTCCCGGTCCTACACGAAATGTACGACCGGGAGCATTTTTGGCCTTTTTTGCTCCCAGTCCTACAAAAAATTACCGACCGGGAGCACTTTAACTATTTCTTCCACCAGAGGGCGAAGCCAAGGGAGATCAGCAGCGCGACGGCGAGCTGGACCATGAGGGCGGTGGAGACGAGTTCCATCTGCATGAGGCCGGCGGAGAGTACGAGGGCCTTGAGGCCGTAGTACAGGACCTTGCTCAACAGAATCGACAGGAATGTGGCGGCGCCCACTGCAGTTCGACCGGAAGAAGGGGCCGAAGACGCACGGTCAAGGGCCGAAGCGCCACGGCCGGCAGAGAAACGGCAGAAAGCGCGGGAGAGCCAGACGAACAGCAGGACATTCACCGAGAGTTCAGCGGCGATCAGCAGGCATTTCGGAAAAACCGGATGCCCCGAAACCGCGAATGAAAACAGCGGAAGGGCCACCGCAAGCGCAAGGCCGTTTTTCCAGTTCCTGCTCACGAGAAGCGCGCCCAGCACCGCGACCCTCATAGGGTCCATCAGATAGAAGGGCAGCGCGGACAGGTGCGAAAGGGCCGGAACCGCGAAGATGAACAACAAGGCCGCGGCATCGGTCAGGCCGATGCCGAGAGCCTTTTTAGATACGGATACTGCCATCAATAGTTCTCTTTATGTACTTCAAAGTAGGACTGGGGATGTGCGCAGACAGGGCATACCGCAGGAGCCTTGGTGCCCACTACGATGTGGCCGCAGTTGCGGCATTCCCACACCTTGACTTCGCTCTTCTCGAAGACCTGGGCGGTCTCGACGTTCTTGAGAAGGGCGCGGTAGCGCTCCTCGTGACGCTTCTCGATGGCGGCGACCATGCGGAACTTGGCGGCGAGAGGCTTGAAGCCTTCAGCCTCGGCGGTCTTTGCGAAATCTTCGTACATGTCCGTCCATTCGTAGTTCTCGCCATCGGCGGCGGCAGCAAGATTGGCGGCGGTGTCGCCTATGCCCTCGAGTTCCTTGAACCACATCTTGGCATGCTCTTTTTCGTTTTCTGCGGTCTCAAGGAAAATGGCAGCGATCTGCTCGAAGCCTTCCTTCTTTGCGGCAGATGCAAAGTAGGTGTATTTGTTGCGTGCTTGGGATTCTCCGGCGAATGCGGCCTGGAGGTTCTTTTCGGTCTGGGTACCGGCGTACTTGTTAGCCATAATTCTTTTGTTTTAAATGTATCATACAAATATAACAATTATTCAAGTAAGCCGTCAATAAAATGTTATATTTGCAAGACTAAAATTCAATCGAGATGAAACAGTTCTTCAAAATGCTTCTTGCCGTCGTCTGCGGCATCATCCTGGCCAACATCCTGGTGATTTTCATCTTCGCAGGCATAGTTGGCGCAGCCGCCGGCAGCACCACCGGAAAAAGCACGACCGTACTCCCCCGCAGCGGCGTGCTGGCCATCGACCTCTCGGAAATAATCATCACCGAGCAGGATCAGCCCGAAGATCCCCTCGCCATGCTGCAAGGGCAGATGCAGATTCCGGTCGGACTCTGGAAAGCAGTCCAGGCAATCAACATCGCAGCGGCCGATCCCGGCGTGAAATACATCTACCTCAAGGCCGACGGCAGCACCACCGGCATCTCCACCCTCGGAGAACTGCGCAAGGCCCTGGAAAACTTCCGCCTCAGCGGCAAGCCCGTCATAGCGTGGACGGAGAATCCCGGAGCCGGCGTGTTTTACATCAGTTCCGTAGCCGACAAGATATATATGTCCGAGTATCAGGGTGCCAACGGAGGGCTGGTGGGCATCGCCTCGCAGTCTTTCTATCTCAAGGACCTGCTGGACAAGGCCGGCGTCAACATGCAGCTCATACGCCATGGCAAGTATAAATCCGCCGGAGAGATGTTTGTGCGCAACTCCCCGAGCGAAGAGAACAAGGAGCAGAACGACCGTATGGTCGCCTCGCTGTGGGAGACCGTGGGCGGAACCATCGCGGAAGGGCGCAACATCCCCCTGGAGAAGCTCGACAGGATGGTGGAGAACATCGAACTCTGCCTTCCCGAGGATTATCTGGCCGCAGGCCTGGTGGACGGAGTATTCTCCCGCGACTCGCTCAAGCGCAGGCTCGCATCCCTCGCGGTAGTGGACGACTTCCGGGACCTGCAGTTCATCCCCTTCGCAGACTATGCGAACGCCAAGGTAGTTCCCAATTTCCGTTCGAGGAACAAGATCGCCGTGCTCTATGCCGACGGCGAGATCGTGGACGGGAATGACCTCCAGAACGTGGCAGGCGACCGTTTCGCGAACGAAATCGACAAGATACGCGCAGACAAGGGCATCAAGGCCGTGGTGCTCCGCGTGAACTCCCCCGGCGGCAGCGTGCTCGCCTCCGAGAAAATCAAGCACGAACTGGACCTTCTCGCACAGGAAGTGCCCGTCATCGCCTCCTACGGCGGGATGGCCGCTTCCGGCGGATACTGGATCTCCAACAACTGCAACAAGATTTTCTCCGACGCCACCACGCTCACGGGCTCCATCGGCGTGTTCGGGATGATTCCCGAGGCCAGCAAGGCCCTGAAGGACAAACTGCACGTCGGCACCTACAGCGCGAAGAGCCACAAGCATGCCGACATGATGCAGCTCACCCGTCCCTTCGACCAGGCGGAATACAACTTCATGCTGCGCAGCATCGAGACTATCTACGACAAATTCACCTCGCTGGTGGCGGAAGGCCGCGGACTCGAAAAGAGCCGCGTGGATGAAATCGGCCAGGGCCGCGTGTGGACAGGTGCGGACGCCCTTGAAATAGGGCTCGTGGATGAACTGGGCACGCTGGAGGATGCCATCAACTACGCCGCCTCCGCAATCGGGGCGCAGGACGTATGCGTAATGGAATATCCCAAGCCTCTCACCGGCATGGAGCTGTTCCTGGCAAGCATAGGCCAGACCACCGGACACGACTATGTGAAGGCATTCGCAAAGATGACCGAGCCTCAGGTGGTGGCAAGGATGCCCTGGCAGATAGTGATCTGGTAGGTATCAGAGAAGAAGCAGCACTGCAAAAAGATAGAGGGTGAATCCCTGGAACAGGGCCCTGGTGCGATTCTGGCGCGCAAGCAGCACATCCACCGGGGCCTTTTCGTTCATCTCCCGGAACTCGTCCGCATCAGGAAGGCTGGCGGCCGCCCATTTGCGGATGATCTGCCCGTCGGAAACGAAGGTGGCGCCTCCGTTCGAACGGTTGAGCGTCATGAGTTCCTTGCGGTCGGCGAAGTAGATGTTGGAGAGGAGGGCCGGGTTGAGATCCTGTTCCGCCACGGCATCCGGGGTGGAGGCGAGCAGGAAGAGGACAGTCTGGCCGTTTTCCGAGGCAGTCCGGGCGGTTTCTGTGATGCGGGCAAGCCTGTCCTCGCCCAACCGTGCGGGGTCGTAGGACGAAATCAGCATCACCTTCCCTTCCAGCGCAAGGGAATCCGCATAATCGTAGTTCGCGTCGTAAAAGCTCAGGGGCCGTTCATCCAGCTCGGTGCCGGGCTTGAAGGAGGTGTAGTCGCGCAGGGGGATGGAAAGGGCGCTGAAGAGCAGGAAAAGAACCAGGGAAATCGCTGCAAGAGAGAAGCTTACGTACTTTATGCGGCGAGGCAGGCCAAGGCTCTTGAAGGGTATGAACGCAAGGCACCAGAGGGCGTCCAGGACGAGATTCTTGAGCAGCGTCTGGGCATGGTTCAGGTGGACGGCCTCGCCGAAGCAGCCGCAATCCATCGAGGGGTTGGCGATATAGAGTATGATGGTGACGAGAGTGAAGAAGATGAGGATGATGCCTCCGGCAATGGCGAGCACCTTGCGCCAGACGCCTGCGACCAGGGCCGCGCCCAGCAGAGATTCGAGCAGGGCAAGGCCTGATGCGACGATGCGGGAGGCGGGTTTGAGGAAGGCCAGATGGAAGAAGTTGAAATATTCGTCCATTACCAGCCCGGCACCCACGGGATCCATCAACTTGAGAAGGCCCGCAATCAGCAGGACCATCCCCAGAATCACCATGCATATTCTTCTGAATCCGTTCATAAGCGGCTGTCTACCAATGCTTTGATTTTATCGAAGATATCGTCCGGAGGGAGCATACCGCCGTCTGCGTCGGAGCAGTCGACGACCTGCAGGCCCTTGTCCACTTCCGCCTGCCGCAAATACATCGCGCGCACCTTCTTCTGGAATTCTATGTCCTCTTCGTGGATGTCGTGGGCGTGCTGGAGGTATGCCCTATCGGCGCCCTTGCGTTCGGAGTGGATGTTCTTCTCGACGAAACCGATGGGCACGTTCAGGAAGATATTGAGGTCCGGACGGGGTTCTCCGAACTGCCCGAATTCGGTGTTTATGATCCATTCCCTGAGGGTTTCGGCCTCGTCCGGGTCCTGGAGTTTGGCGCACTGATAGGCGATGTTGGAGTAGACGTAGCGGTCGAGCAGGACGGTCGCACCTTCGTTCAGAGCCTTGCGGATTTCCGGCGCGGCCCCGTGGCGGTCTTCGGCGAAGAGCAGGGCCACAAGTTGCGGATGCACTTTGTCGATTGCGCCGAATTCGCCTCGGAGGAAGCGGCTGATGAGGCCTCCGTAGACGGGGGATTCGTAGCGGGGAAAATGTATATATTCGAGTTTCGGGCATTTCTGTCCGAGGTAGTCGCGGAGTTTGCGTACCTGCGTGGATTTTCCGGCTCCGTCCAGGCCTTCAAGTACTATCAGCATAATAGCACAAAGATAGCAATTATTTTTGTTTGCCGGCAAAAGGCCGCATTGCGCCCCGGGCGCCGCAACTCCGGCATCGGGCGGGTTGTATGCAAAACCGGGCGATCTGCATACATCTCCCATGAAATCGGGCAAGTTGTATGCAAAAAGGGGCGTTTTGCATACATTTTATTACATTTGCAGCATGATACTGATGGGAGTAGTGAATCTGACGCCGGATTCTTTCCGGGAGGATACCAGGGCGATGACGGCCGCGGCGGTGCGCAGGCGCGTGGAGTCGCTTCTGGAGAGGGGGTGCGGCATCATCGACTTCGGGGCCGTCTCCACACGCCCCGGCGCGGCGCCAGTCCCGGTCGAAACCGAATGGCAGCGCCTGCAGCCCGCCATCGACCTCATCTGCCTCGACGGACGCCTTGCCGCAGCTCCCGAAACGGAGGGTATACCCCCCGTTTCGGTAGATACTACCAGCGCGGAAATAGTGCGGCGGGTGTACGGACGGATAGGACGATTCATCGTGAATGACATTTCCGCCGGGGAAGACGACCCGAGGATGCTGCCGACGGTGGCGGAACTCGGCCTTCCCTACATCGCCATGCACAAACGCGGCAACCCCCGCTCGATGGATTCCCTGACCGATTATCCGCAGGGAGTGGTGGCCGCGGTGGACGGATACTTCCGGGATTTCGCCGCGCGGGCGGAAGAGCTGGGCGTCAGCGAGTGGATACTGGATCCGGGGTTCGGCTTTGCAAAGAGCGCGGAGCAGAACTGGGAACTGCTGGAGAATCTGCCCGCATTCCGGCATTTCGGCCGCCCGATTCTCGTGGGAGTGGCCGACAAGCGCTTTACCCGGACGGCCAATCCCTTCGCCGCGGAGGGCCCGGCCTCAGGTTCCGCATACGCAGAACGCCTCGCCGGAGAGCGAGGCGCCGATATTCTGCGGATACACTGATTTATTCTTCGTCGAAAGCTGAAGGCAGCACTTCGAAGCCGCCGGAAGGGCGCTCCAGGGGGATGCGGCGGAAGGCCAGCACCACGAGCGCGATCAGCAGCACGCTGGCTGCGAAGCAGTACCAGTAACCGGGGCCGAGGACGTCCATCCAGTTTTCGGCATCCTGCAGCGAGTCGATGTGTCCGATGACCAAGGCGAAGGTGTTGTTAGTGAAGTGCATCAGCATCGTCAGCTTCAGCGAACCGGTCTTATAGTACACATATCCGAAGAGGCATCCGAGCAGGAATGCGGGGATGGCCTGCCAGGGATTCAGGTGGATCAGGGCGAAGAAGAGGGCGGAGAGCACGATGGCCCAGGCGGGCTTGACACCGCGCCCGAGCAGCCCCCTCTCGACCATGCCGCGGCAGAGCCACTCCTCGAAGAAGGGGGCGAAAATGCTGACGCAGATGAAGTTCACCCAGAAACTGCCGGTGGTGAGCCCCTTCAGCGCATCCTCCAGCCATTTGGGCATGGGAGGCAGCCAGGAAGTGGAAAGATCGCCCACGATGCCGGCGGCCAGGGTCGCAGCCATGACCATGAGAGCGCAGAGCAGCCATCCGTGGGGAGCCACATTGGCGTTGTCCAGCGCCAGGCCCTTGTACTGCATACGGTTCCTGCGGCTCTTGCCTGCCGCCCAGATCATGGGCGGGATGAACATGATGGGATAGGAGATCAGAGTGGTGTACTCGGCCATGAATGCCGCAGAATTCTCAGCACCCACGCACAGAGATGCCACCAGCACGATTCCGGATCCAATCAGACTGCCCACCAGGAGCAGGAAGACCAGTATGAAGATGTCCGCCACGGACGGGATGCACCAGGCGTACTTGCCGAGAACATCGAAGTTGCCCCGCCTTGCCATATCAATAGAGAGGCGAAGGATAAACTCCGGCCGCCACCAGTTCGGCGAACTTGGCCACCACGCCGGGACGGTCTTCCTTGTAGGTGACTCCGAACCAGCTCGAAGGGGTGGAAAGGACCTCGCAGGAAGCACTGCCGTCCTTGATCATGCAGTCGATTGCGTAAGGGATGTAGTATTCCTTCTTGAGTTCGCCGATGTTGGCCTTCAGGAAGTCGTGGAAGATGGCTTCGCTCTTTGCAAAGTAGTCGGGGGTGAATCCCCACATGTTCATGGAGCAGAGGGCCTTGCCGTCGAGCACGATATGGTTCTCGCCGCTCACGGAATTGTCGCCGTAGACCACTCCGTCGGCCTCCTTGGCTATGTTCAGATGCTCTTCGACCTTGGTGAGCCTGCCCTTGGCGTCGTAGTGGCAGATGCCTCGCGAGACGCTGCCGCTCTCGGAGAGGGTCTTGTCGAGCTCGAAACCGATGATGGCATACTGTCCCTTGGTATTCTCGTGGGCGCGGCACCATTCGGCCGCCACCTTGAAGGATTCTTTTCCGTAGTAATCGTCACCGTTGATGATGATGAACGGACCGTCGATCACGTCCTTCGCCATCAGCACCGCATGGGCGGTGCCCCAGGGCTTCTGGCGCTCGGGATTGAGGGTGAATTCAGCGGGAATCTTGTTCAGTTCCTGAGTCACGAAGACGAACTCCAGAGGGCTTCCGTCCACGCACTTGACATTGGAATACTTCTTTGCGACAAGGGCTTTCATGTCCTCGAGGAAGTATTCGCGGACTATGTACACAACCTTGCCGAAGCCCGCCTTCACGGCATCGTATATGGAATAATCGATAATGGTTTCACCGGATGGGCCGAGACCGTCCATCTGCTTGAGTCCGCCATAGCGGCTGCCCATGCCGGCAGCAAGAACTAACAATGTAGGTTTCATAATTTCTTTTGGTTATTGTGCACAAATTTAACTATTTTTGCGATAATGTCGAAAGTAAGCAAAGATATATGGAATAAAGAGAAGGACGGGAACAACAGGGAAAAACGTTCCTTCCTCCGCTATTTCATCATTTCCACTGCACTGTGCCTGGTTTTTCTCTTCATCAAGAAAGACAGCGTGGTGCGGCTGTTGGGCGCGGGATTCACGATTCAGCGCCAGAACAGGGAAATGCGCTGGTATCAGAAGCAGATTTCCGATCTGGACCGTCAGATACGCGTGCTCAGCAACGACCGCGACACACTTGAAACCCTGGCCCGTGAACAGTATCTGTTCGCCGAACCAGGGGATGACGTTTATCTTACGAAGTAATCTAGAAACTGAGTCTCATGCTCATTCCGGCTACAGGCTGGAAGGCGTTTCCTGTGACTGCAGAGGATGAAGGAGCGAGCGTGAAGTAGGGTTCGAAACCAAGGTCGATGGCTGAGCGGCGGCCATAGAGATCCTGATAATACATGTTCTTCACCTTGGCTACCTTGACTGCGTCGACAATGGCCCAGATGTCCACGACTGCCGCTGCAACAAGACTTCCCATCATGATATACGCTCCGCTTTTTGCTGCGGATTCATTCTTGTAGCTCTCCACTTTGCCATCTTTTATGACGGCGTTGTCCTCGAACTTCTGCGCGCCGTAAGATGCGACAGACGCGAATACCAGATCCGCTCCGAAGAATTTGAGACCGCGGCCGACTTCACCGCAGATCGCCTGTCCGAGTCCGGGAACCAGCCATGATGCCACACCGGACCAGACACGGCTGTAAGGATCAGCCGACTGAGGGACATAGTTTTTTGTGTTGTAGCTGTCCTTGATGTCTTTGTACTTCATACCGGGTGCCACCTGCGCATTGGCGGAAGCGATGGCTGCAATTGCGAGAATTGCCGAAAGAATGAATCGTTTCATAATAGTTAAATAAGTTTGAATGCAAAGATAAAAAGTTTTTACTGCAAATGTACATTCACCGCGCAGCGCGGCGCTTGTACTGCTCATATTTGGACATCACGTTGTCGACGTAGGCGATGGTCTCCACGCCCTTGAATTTGCCGAATTTTATAGTATCCAGTTCCAGAATGGCGTCGTCGCTCATCTCGGGTATCAGCGCGACTATGTTGTCCCACGACGAAGAATCCACTCCCCGGAACTTGGCGTAGTTGATGCAGTCGCGGATGCGGCCGGCGCCGGCATTGTAAGCGGCCAGGGTAAATTTCAGGCGCTCCTCCGGGTCGTCGGTATGCCCCCGGTAATTACGGTGCAGCTGCTTCAGGTAGAGGGTTCCTACACGCACGGCCTCGATCGGATCGGTGATGTCTTCGGCGCCCAGCCAGGCTGCTGTCTCGGGCATCATCTGCATGAGCCCTGCGGCACCGCGGCGGGAGCGCACGTCGTTGTCGAATCCGGATTCGTGGTAGATTACGGCGGACACCAGCCTCCAGTCGAGCCCCGCCGAATCGGAATAGACCTTGATGAGGGAATCGTAGGGACTGATTACGTAGTCCGCGCACATTCCCCTGGGGAGCGTGTCGACCACCTCCGCCACGGGTTCAGGCAGACGGGAGCGGCTCGCGATGCCGTCGGCCAGTATCGAGCCGGCTATCAGCGCCAGCACGAAAAGCACCATCAGTCTGCTATGTGGTTCCCTGCTTCCTCTCATTACATATTCCTGTTGACAGCTCTGTCGGAAGAGCCCATTCCCCCCGCGCCCTGCATGCCTCCGAAATCACTTCCGGAAGATCTGCCGGCCCCGCTGCTTCCGCCCCTGCCGGGCTGGGTGTAGAACGGCCAGTACAATCCGAGCTTGATGATGCGCTGGGTATTTATGAAACGGTGTGCGCTGAAGTAGTCGGCGGTATCGAACCAGCGCTGGGCGGCGTTTTCTATCTTCACGAAAATGCAGGCGCGCTTCCACTGGGCGTTGATGAAGAGGTCGACAATCGGCCCGTTCTCATAGCGTACCTCCTTCTGGTTGTGGAACACGCCGAGGGCCGGATTCCAGGCCGGAGTGTACCAGGGAGTATTGTACAGGACGTTCGCACCTGCCTGCATCTCCAGTACCTTCTCCCCTGCATCGTTGCGCTGCACCACGAACTGTATGTAGTACTTCCCGTTCAGCGCCAGGCGCGGCAGAGGCAGGACGTCTTCGTTCGAAGATACCTGGAAGAGGACGGAGTTGTCGAGATGCAGGAAGTTCGCGAGGACGATGTCCTTGCGCAGGGTCGCGGAAAGCACGCTCATCGCGGACGAATGCTGCCTTGCAATGCTCAAGGTGTCGTACCACACATGATTGGCCAGCAGGCCGTAATCCACGCTTGCGGACAGTCTCCACCAGGGAATGTCGATGCGGCCGCCTATCCGCGTGTCGGATATCTTGCCGAAGTCGTTGTTCCAGATGTAATGATTGGAGTACATGTTCCGCTGGTAGTAGTCGGGGTCGCGCAGGGAGGTCCTGAACGACGCGCTCAGGGATACGGGGCTCTTGCGGGCCTTGCGGAAAGGATAGAAACGGTAGGCCGCGGACGCCCGCACGTCGAAATCTCCCGCATGATATCCTCCGAAATAGAGATTGCCCCTGGCGTCCCAGGTCATGTTGCGCAGCAGGCGGCCGTTGGCGCCGGCATAGGCATAGAGGGAGTTTCCGCGGAACTTCCGCCCTGTGGCCGAGCTGTCCGCCCAGGTCTGCACCTTGTCGCCTATTCCCACGTCCAGCTTGGAAACTGCCGCGTCCGCCGACCAGGGTTGCAGCCGTATGAAGAGTTTGTTGTCCAGCTCGTTCAGCCCCAGCGAATCGTCGGAGGCGGTGGGATTGTAATTGAAGGTATCGCCGAACAGCGACCTGCCGACCACGTCGGAGGTGGAAATCTGGTCGGTGTAGTGGCGGCCGTAGCGCGTCCATTCGGAACTGTGTCCGATGAAGGCGGTGGTGATCTCTTCGGTGGAGTCCGGAACGAAGGTGGAGTCCCGCTTCTGCCTCCATTTGTTGATGAAGGTGAAGGGGATGCGGTACTGCTGGTTCAGGAAGAAGGTCTTCTTCTTTATCTCGGATTCGGCCTTGGAGAGTGTCACGCGCATTTCACGGGCGTCGATGGAGGTGTCCCTCACTTCGGAAATGTCCACGAGTCCGCCGTTCTCCCCGCGGATTATGCGGTTGGAGATGTAGCCGGCGTGCATCAGGTAGCGCTTGCCCATGTAGTTGGTGCCGACCGAAAACGTCTTGTTGACGGTTTTCTCGTTGTTCAGCATTCCTCCCCCGCCCCAGCGGTCGTACAGTATGGAGAAGTTCCATTCCGGAAGTATGTTCTGGGTGGTGAAGATGTGGAGGTTGTCGGATTCCTTTTCTTCGTCCGCCAGCAGCGTTCCCCAGTATGCAAGTTCGGTGTACGGAGTCTTGGTGTTGTACATGGGAAGATTCTTCGCGGAATAGCTCCAGGAAGAGAACCAGGAGTAGAATTCCGGTTCATCCCCGCTGCGGCGCCGGAAGTAGTTGTAGGGCTGGACGGCCGAACCCGCCACTCCCAGCCAGGTGGAGTTCACGTCCTCGCGGCGGAATGCGTAGTCGTAGAAGTAATGGTTGTAGGTGGTGTCCGGCACGCGCGCCTTCACATCGTGGAATTCCTGGTCGACAGGCCAGGTTATGATGCGCTTGTACTGCAGGGAATCCGGTATCGCGAAGGTCTGCAGCACCCGGGGGGTGTTCTCGCGTATGCTGTCGCGCACGGCCAGTTTCTCTTCCTTGATCGCCTTGAGGGAATCCGTCCGGGCCTGCTTGGCCTTCATTTTCTGGTCGAGGTCGTACTTCTTGCGTTCCTCCTTGCTGAGCCCGTTGTACCAGGCGAGGAAGGCCTCGCGGGCGCGGATGGTGGAATCCCGGTAATAGAGGGAGTCCAGCATGTGGCGGTCGGAGGAATCCAGGCGGGCCTGGATGGTGTCCGCCGACGCCATGAGCATCTGGTAAGACTTGAGAAGGGAGTCGCTGACTATGCGGTGGGTAAGGGAATCTATCAGCGCAACGTAATACTTATATCGGAAGGGATCCGTGTAACGGAGGGAATCCGGCACCACGGTGGTGTCGCGGGCCGTCAGGCGCGGCGTGGTGTCGTTCTCGTCGGCGAAGTCGATGGTGATGCCGAGCGCCCGAAGGACGCTGTCCGGAAGGGATTCGGCCGAGAAATCGCCCCTGCGGCGGAGCTTGTAGGCGCCAAGGGGATACTTGACGGTGTCCTGAAGGGGTGAGACCGTTTCACTCAGCCCGGCGTTGAAGACGGTGTAGCTGCTTTCGACAGGATCGGTGGTCGCGACGGTGGCCGCCAGGGCGACGGACACCACGGCAGCAGGAAACCAGTATTTCGAAAGCATGGACACAGCCTGCAAATTTACTAATTTTTATTTACTTCACCCTGACGGTATCGGCAGGGTCCACTCTCGCGATGAAAAGCGAGGGCAGCAGCATTATCAGCATTATGGCCGCGAAAGCCAGGGCGTCGACCAGCAGGAGTTGCGGCAGATCGACCCGCACGGGCACATAGGACACGAAATAGTTGTCCGGATTGAGATGCACGAAATGCGTGAGATGCTGCACCAGGCAGAACAGGAGGGCGACGGCGTTGCCTATGAGCATGCCCCGTGCCACCACCTTTGCGGCGACGCGCAGGAAAACTCCGGCGATGCTCCTGTCATCCATCCCCATGGCCTTCAGGGTGCCAATGGTGGAGATGTTCCGGAACAGCAGTATCAGCAGCCCGGAGACCATGTTGAATCCGGCCACCAGTATCATCAGGACCAGAATGGCCAGGACGTTGAAGTCGATGAGGTCCAGCCAGTCGAAGATGTTGTAGTATTTGTCGACCGCGGCGACCGCCATTACCGGGTCGTCGTCGTCCGTGCTGCCGCCATAGGCGTAACCGGCTATGGCGACCGCCTTGTCCTTCTCGGCGCGGCGGCTGCGGAAACGGTCCGAGAGGGTGATTTCCAGTGCGGAGGCCTTGTCTTCTTCCCAGCCGTTAACGCGGCGGAGGTCGTCGATGGAGGCGAGCACCACCGGGTTGCCGGAGTTGTCGCTGATTCCTTCGTAGATGCTGCCGACGGTGAACTTCCGCACCTGCACCCTCTCCCCTATGAAATATGCGCGGAGTTCATCCCCTTCCGCAAGGCGAAGGGTGCGCGCGAGACTGCGGGGGATGCCCACCCGCAGGGGGATGGTGTCCGCGGAGGGCACGGCCTTGAACATGACGCCCTGCAGGTCGCCGCCGTTCTGCACTATGCCGGCGCGGTAGACCGCCGGAGTCACGGCCTCGACCCCCTTCATCTCCAGGATGCCCCCGAGGAAGGACGGCTCGGCGTTGACGCTCACGTCGCTGCCATAGGCGTTAGCCTGCGGGCTGGTGAGCTGGATGTCGCCCGTAAGCGACGAGATGCCGTCGCGTATCTCCCTGCGGAAACCGGAGGAGATGGCGAGGGACAATATTATTACAAGGAAGGAGACAGCCACCGAAATGACTGCCATCCTTCCCTTGAAGTTTATCCGGGAGGCTATGAAACTACCAGATGTGGACACGCTCTTCCTCCGGACGGAACATGGGGTCGCCCTCCTTGATGCCGAAGGCCTCGAAGAAGGTGCCGAAGTTGCGCAGCGACACGTTCACGCGATTCTCCGCAAGGGAGTGGGGATCGGTGTTCGTGAGGCGGGCCTTCTCTTCGTCGGTGATGTTCTGCGCCCATACGGTGGCATAGCCGATGTAGAAGCGCTGTGCGGGGGTGAAGCCGTCGATCAGGCCGGGGTTCTTGCCCGCGAGGGCGTTCTCCATGGCGGTGTAGGCGATGCTGAGTCCGCCGTGGTCGCCTATGTTTTCGCCGAGGGTGAAGTGGCCGTTGGCATGCACGCCGGGCAGGATCTCCACCTCGTCGAACTGGGCTGCGAGCTTCTCGGCCTTCGCACGGAACTTGGCGTCGTCCTCGTCGGTCCACCAGTTGGTCATGTTGCCGTTCTTGTCGAAGAGGCGGCCCTGGTCGTCGAAGCCGTGGCTCATCTCGTGGCCGATCACCACGCCGATGGCGCCGTAGTTGACCGCATCGTCGGCGTCAGGATTGAAGAACGGAGGCTGAAGGATGGCCGCGGGGAAGCAGATCTCGTTGGTGGTGGGGTTGTAGTAGGCGTTCACGGTCTGGGGAGTCATGCCCCATTCGGTCTTGTCCGTGGGCTTGCCGAGCTTGGAGAGATTGTCGGCGACATACCAGCGGCTTGCGGCGCGGAGGTTCTCGTAGTAGCTCTTTTCGGGATCCACCTCGAGGGTGCTGTAGTCCTTCCACTTGTCGGGATATCCTATCTTGACGGTGAAGTTGTCGAGTTTCTCGTGGGCCTTCGCCTTGGTCTCGTCACCCATCCAGTCGAGCGAATCGATGTGCTGGCCGAGGGCCACCTGCAGGTTCTTCACGAGGGCGAGCATCTGCTTCTTGGAAGACTCGGGGAAGTAGCGGTCGACATACATCTTGCCGACAGCCTCGCCGAGGACTCCGTTGGGAACGGACATGGCCCTCTTCCAGCGGGGCTTGTGCTCCTGGATGCCTGCCATCTGGCGGGAATAGAAATCGAACTGGGCTGCGTAGAAGTCGTCGCTCAGGGCTCCGCATCCGCCGCTGACGAGGTGTGCGAGCAGGTAGTCCTTGAGCACCTGGAGGTCGGTGGCGGCCACATAGTCGCTGAGAGCCTTGAAGAAGGAAGGCTCGCCGACGATTATCTTCTCCTGTTCGGGCAGTCCGCCTGCCTCGAAGAAGGCCGCGAAGTCGAAGCCGGGATAGGCCTTGACTATCTGCCCGGTGGACATGGGATTGTAGAGCTTGGTGTAGTCGCGCTCCTGCTCCCTGGTCCAGGAATTCTCGGCAAGATAATCCTCGACGGCCACCGTGTTGTCGGCAACCGCCTGGGGATTCTGTACGCCTGCAAGGGTGAGAACCTTGTTCAGGAAGATGCGGTACCCCTCCTTGATGGCGGCGTTCTCGCTCTTGACATAGTAGTCGCGGTCGCCTATTCCTAGGCCGCCCTGGCTGATGTAGAGAATCTGGCTGTCACTGTCCATGAGGTCGGCTTCGACAAAGACTCCGAAGAGCCCGCCTTCTCCGTCGAGATGGAGTTTCGCAAGGGCTTGCGCAAAGGCCTTTTTGTCTGCAATGGCCTGGATTTCAGCTATGTACTTCTGCAAAGGAGCGGCGCCTTCGATATTGAGGCGGGTAGAGTCGAGGCCCTGCTTGTAGAGGTCGACTATCTTCTGCTCTATGCTGCCTTTCTTCGTCTCCATGTCCGCCATCGAAGCGAAGAGGTCGTTAAGGCGGGTGACGTTGTTCTCGCGGAGCTGGTCGAAGGTTCCGAAACGGCTGTATTCTGCGCCGAGGGGATTGGCTTCCTGCCAACCGTGCGTCGCATATTTGTAGAAGTCATCGCCCGGAGCAACCGTCGTGTCGAGGTTGGCGAGGTCGATGGCGGGGACTTTCTCCCCGGATTTGTTCTGGCAGGCTGCTGCCAGCATCATCATTGGAAGCATACACAAAATCAACTTTTTCATATCACTTTTTCTTTTGCTTGTTTTTCTCTATAAGTGCAAGGTTGGCCGTCGCGGTCTCGTCGCCGGGGTTCAGCCTGAGCGCCTTCTTGTAATACTTCGCAGCCTTTTTGTCATCCCGTTTCACAACCTGCCAGTAGGCTCCTAGGTTGTTCAGGAAGAGCGTGGATTTGGGGTTCTGCTTGAGCATGCGCTCGGAAAGGATGCGGAAAGATTCATAGGAATTGGCGCTGCCGGTCCTGTAGAAAAGGTAGCAGTATTCCTGCACCGCGGCCTCGAAATCGGCGCGGCTGACCTTCTCTCCCTCGAATATCCATGCGGGGTGCGCGGACTCGTCATAGTCGATGAGGTCCAGCATGGCGGTGGCCGCCATGTCCGGGCTGTCCTTCTCGTAGGCAGCCAGGGCGCTGATCTTGTCGAAACGGTAGATGAGCACGTCCGGAGCCAGTTCGATGGCGCGGTCGATGCACTTCTGGCTGATGCGGAAGAGGGAGTCGTTGAATACCGGCACCGTGAAATAGTTCACCGGGCGGCCGAGACTGTCCCTGAGGGTGATGACGGGCTTGTTGCCCAGATATCTGGGGGCGTCCACCTTCTGCACTTCCTCCGAGCGGGATTTTGCGAAGTAGTAGCTGTAACGGCCCTCGAGCATGTCGGGATCGTCGGGGAAGGCCTCGGCCCATTTGTCGAGTATGTACTCCACGCCGACGCCGTCCGCACCGACGTTACGCACCTGCCTGTCGTATTTTTCCTTGAACCTGGCCGCGTCCTGGGCGAAGCCCGCGCAGCACAGGGCCAGCATCAGTATAGTTATCGTCCTTTTCATACATCCATCTGGATACGCCGGCTCTTGGGATACAAGTTGTTGCATCTCGAGCCGAGATTCTTCACAAAACCGAGGGGATGCGAACGGTAGCACACCGTCAGCATTCCGCGGGGAGCATCCGGCAGGAACAAGGTGTCCCTGTGCAGATAACGCAGTGCCTGCTGCAAATCCAGTTCCACTCTTGGCACGGATTCGTCAAAAATTTGCAAACGGCTCTCCAGGGGCCTCAGGTCGGCGGTCCTGCATCGCGCGGACGGGGCCTCGGAGGTCTTGCGCAGGGCTCCGGCCCACTGTCCTTCGCCCGGCACCTCTCCTGCGCGCAGGAGATTGCCGCAGCGCGTCAGCCTGACGCCGTACTGCGCGAACTCGTTCTCCGGGGGGATTATCTCCCCTCCCAGCTCGCTGGCGGCCCATTCGAGGTTGGAATCGTTCTCGCAGTCCTCGTAGGTGCAGGTCGAGTAGATGAGCAGTCCTCCTTTCTTCAGGGCGGGCCAGACGTCCGCGAGTATGCGGCGCTGGCGGGCGGCGCAGATTCCCGGGAGTTCCGGGCTCCACTCGGCGACCGCGCGGGGGTCCTTGCGGAACATTCCTTCGCCGCTGCAGGGGACATCGGCGACCAACACGTCGTAGTAGCCTTTCATCGTGCGGCCTATCACCGCAGGATCCACGCTGGTGACGACCACGTTGGGGTCTCCCCAGACGCCGACGTTGTCCGCCAGCACGGAGACACGGGCCTTCATCACTTCGTTCGCCGTGAGTTCGAAGGCGTCACCGCAGGCTTCGCGCAGGGATGCGGCAATGTCCGTGGTTTTTCCTCCCGGAGCGGCGCAGAGGTCCAGGACCCGCAATGTCCCGGTCTCCGCCGGGCACGCTGAGACGCCGAGGGCCAGCTTGCGGAACAAGTGCCCGACATACATTGCGCTGCTGTCCTGCACGTAGTAGCAGCCGGCGTGGAAGAGGGGGTCGAGGGTGAAATTGGGGCGTTCGGAGAGGATGCGGCCGTAGGGACTCCACGGCACCGGAGCGCCTTCCGGACCGTCGCATCCCTTGAAAGGATTGAGCCTTATGGAAGTGGACGCCCCCGCCATCAGAACTTGAATCCCTCCGGCATACCCTCGGGCATGCGTCCTTCGGAAACCGCTACCAGACCGTCTACGAGCTTGTCGAGGGCCTCTTTGAGCTTGTTTCCGAGCATCATCTTCATCATGAGATTCAGGTCGGCCAGCAGGTCGATGTGGAAATCGGTCTTGCCCGGGTCTTCCGCCACGTCGAAGTGGAGGGAAACCATGAACTTGAAGGGAGCCCCGTTGTCCTGAAGCTCTATATACATATAGGGTTCGCGGCGGGTGACCTTCACCCCGATGGTGAAGCCCTGTACCGTCGCGGAGATGGTGTCGTAGTCCGCAGTGACATCCCGGCGTTTGTCTTCCGGAAGCATGGAAACGAAGTTTCGCATGTCGGTGAAGGCCATGTAGAGTTCGGCCTGCGGGCGGGAGACTATCCCGTGTTTGCTGCTGTATTGTGCGCTCATAAGAGTAAATTTACTAAATTTGCAATCTGTCGCAAAGATAGCAATTTTTATATGCACCGGATATATTTCGAGAAACGCTCAATCATTATCTGCGAGCCGGGAGACCAGGCCCTTGCGGACCCGAATGCCGTAGAGTTCCATCTCGGCGAGAAAATCGACATCCACACCCTGGTGCTGATGTTCGAGTCGTCCAAGGAACTTGCCAGGATATATATTCCGGCCGCGAATACCGACAAGGTCTACCACCGCCTGTGCGCCGAGTTCAAGGAGGTGAACGCCGCCGGAGGACTTGTGAGCAACCGGCGCGGGGACTATCTGCTCATAAAGCGGAACGGCTTATGGGACCTGCCCAAAGGGCATCAGGAAGACGGGGAGGACATACGCACCACCGCCCTGCGCGAAGTGCAGGAGGAGACGGGAGTGGACAAACTCGAACTCAGGGACCTCATCTGCGTCACCGACCACTGCTACCTGCGAGACGGCATCTGGCATCTCAAGCACACCTGGTGGTACGACATGCTTTACACCGATCCGGTGAACCTCACGCCACAGCGGGAGGAGGACATCACGAAGGCGAGCTGGGTGGCGAAATCGAGCCTTCCTCCCTTCCTTGCAGACACATATCCTTCGATTCTTGAAGTCTTCCGCGAGGCGAGGGTATAAAAAAGTTTCTCACTGTGAAACTTTTGCGGGGGCTTTGTCGTATAATTAAAGTATCATCCCGCTGAAAAATGAAACTTTCGCAATTCAAATTCGACCTCCCGCAGAGCCGCATCGCAACCGAGCCCACCCGCTGGAGGGATGAGTGCAAGCTTATGGTCCTCCACAGGAAAACAGGAGAGATCGAGCACCGTCTGTTCAAGGATATCATCGATTATTTCGGGAAGGGCGACCTCTTCGTGCTCAACGACACGAAGGTCTTCCCCGCCAAGCTTCTCGGAAAGAAGGAGAAGACCGGCGCCGACATCATGGTCTTCCTGCTCCGCGAACTGAACAAGGAGCAGAAGCTCTGGGACGTCATCGTGGAGCCCGCCCGCAAGATCCGCATCGGCAACAAGCTCTACTTCGGCGAAGACGAGAGCATGGTGGCAGAGGTCATCGACAACACCACCTCCCGCGGCAGGACCCTGCGCTTCCTCTACGACGGTCCTTACGACGAGTTCAAGGCCAACCTGTTCGCCCTGGGCAAGACGCCCGTTCCTGAATGGGTGAAGCAGGACCCCACACCCGAGGACGCGGAGAACTTCCAGACCATATTCGCCGCGCACGAAGGCGCCGTTTCGGCTCCCGCAGCCGGCCTGCACTTCAGCCGCGAGCTCTTCAACCGCATGATCCTCAGCGACATCGACAAGACCTTCATCACCGTGCACATGGGCATAGGACACTTCCGCAGAGTGGATGTGGAGGACCTCTCCAAGCATCGCATGGACGGGGAGCGCATGATCATCTCGGAAGATGCCGCAGCAAAGATCAACGCCACCAAGAAGGCCGGGCACAAGATACTCGCCGTGGGCGTCACCGTAGCGCGCGCCCTCGAGACTTACGTGACCACCACCAACGAAGTGAAGGCGAACGACATCTGGACCAACAAGTTCATCTTCCCTCCCTACACTTTTTCCATCCCGGACGCATTCGTTTCGAACTTCCACCGTCCGGAATCCACCATGCTCATGTGCGTGGCGGCCTTCGGCGGATACCAGAACGTGATGAACGCATACGACGTGGCGCTCAAGGAAGACTATCGCTTCGGTCCTTACGGAGATGCCTTGCTGATAGTGGATTAGGCACAGGCAAACATGAATTTCAGATTTTACCCCCGGCCGTACCCCCGGGGGATTCTTTTTTCTGTCTATCTTGCGGTATGGAAGACAGAGTCAAAGAGAGGGTGAGCGCGGCCGCGCTCGGAAGGATTTTCGGCTATGAGCCGCTTTATGTTTCGGGGCTGGTGTCAAGGCTCGGGTCCGCCTCCGCAGTGTTCGACCTCTCCCCGAAAGAGGCCGACGCCGTGCTGGGGCCCTACAGCAAATACCGGGGGAAGATATGCAGGGCGGCGCTGGATGCCGCCTCCGCCGAGCTCGAGGCGCTCTCCGCCCGGGGTTTCCGCTACATCGCCTTCACGGAGGAAGACTTCCCCGCCCTGCTGCGGGACTGCCCGGACTGTCCGGCGGGGCTTTACTACAGCAGCCGTTCGGAGCCGGGAGAAATCTTCTCCGGGAGGCCGGCGGTCGCGGTGGTAGGCACGAGGGACATCTCCCCCTACGGCAGGGAATGGACGCGGAAGATAGTGGAGACCTGCGCGCAGGCGCCGTCCCGCCCGTGCATAGTCAGCGGACTGGCCTACGGGGTGGACATCACCGCGCATCTCGCCGCCCTGGACTGCGGGCTCCCGACGATTGCGGTGCTCCCCTGCGGCATCGACAGCATCTATCCCGCGGCGCACAGGAAGGCGGCGGAGCGCATCAGGGAGGCCCCGGCGAGCGCGGTGGTGACCGACTATCCGCCCGGCACGTCACCCGTCGCATTCACCTTCGTGCGGCGGAACAGGATAATCGCGGGGCTTGCCGCCAGCACGGTGCTGGTGGAATCGAAGGCCAATGGCGGAGGACTGATAACATGCAGGCTGGCAGACAGTTACGGGAGGGAGGTCTTCGCCCTTCCGGGGAGGGTGGACGACATCCGTTCCGCCGGCTGCAACGCCCTCATCCGCAGCGGCTGCGCCCAGGCCGTCTGCGGGCTCGAAGGGCTTGGCGAACAACTCGGGCTCGGGAAGTTCGACATACGCAGGAAGGCCGGCTTCGCGGAAAGCGTCGCAGCCTTCTACGGGGCGCGGCTGGACACCCTCGGCCTCGATTCCTTCACCCGGATCGCCGCGCTGATAGCGGAGAACCGCGGAATCGAGCTGGAGGAACTGTGCTACCGCAGCGGAGAGCCCTACAACGAGGTGGCCCGCATCGCGATGCAACTCGAGACGGACGGTTTCATCTGCATCGACCTGATGCAACGGTGTACCATCAATGCAAGAAAATAGTAACTTTGCAGGATGATGACCTTCGTCGACACCCATACCCACTGCACGGATGAAGCCTTTCCCGGAGCCGAGCAGGACGCCTTCGTGGAGCGCGCCCTCGCCGCGGGAGTTTCGAAGATGCTGCTCGCCGACATCGACACCCGCGAGAGGCAGGAGATGTATGCCGCCGTGCAGAGGCATCCGGGCGTGCTCTACCCCATGCTGGGGCTGTATCCCGGCTCGGTGAAGGGGAACTGGAGGGATGAAATCGACGCCCTGAAGGCCTGGAAAGGCAGGGGCGCCGTGGCGATAGGCGAGATAGGGCTGGACTACCACTACGGCTCGGAATTCAAGGAAGAGCAGAAGGAAGCCCTGCGGGTGCAGTTCGAACTCGCGGCGGCGTGGAACCTGCCCGTAAACATACATCTGCGGGACGCCACGGAAGACTTTTTCAAGATTCTGGACGACTGCCGGCACCTGGGCCTGAGGGGCAACCTGCACGCTTTCAGCGGCAGCATCGAGACCTTCCGCCGCATACGGAAATACGGAGACTGGTCGGTGGGGATCGGCGGAGTGATAACGTTCAAGAAGGCGTCCCTGCCCGAGACCGTGAAGCAGATTCCGCTGGAGAGCATACTGCTGGAGACGGACGCTCCGTACATGGCACCGACGCCCCTCCGCGGCACACGCAACGAGAGTGCGAACATCCCCCTTGTCGCCGCCAAGGTGGCGGAAGTGAAAGGGATTGACATAGAGACGGTTGCAGCCGTCACGACTGATAACGCGACTAAACTCTTCGCCTTATGAAAAAGACGGAAAAATCGGCCATACTCCTGATCTACACGGGGGGCACGATAGGGATGAAGGAGAGCGGGCACGGACTGGTGCCCTTCGACTTCTCGCAGATACTGGACGAGGTGCCGGAACTGCAGAAATTCACCTTCAAGATCGACTCGCATACCTTCGATCCGCTGATCGACTCCTCGGACGTGGAGCCGGGAATGTGGAAGGACCTGGCCCGGCTGATAAAGGAGAAATACGAGGACTACGACGGTTTCGTGGTGCTGCACGGCACCGACACCATGGCCTACTCGGCCTCGGCCCTGAGCTTCATGCTGGACAATCTGGGCAAGCCGGTCATCTTCACCGGCAGCCAGCTGCCCGTAGGGAGCCTCCGCACCGACGGCAAGGAGAATCTGGTGTCGGCCATAGAGGTCGCATCGGCCCGCGACGCCCGGGGCAGGGCGATGGTGCCGGAGGTGGCCATCTACTTCAACTCCCAGCTGATCCGAGGGAACCGCGCGACGAAGGTGAACGCCACGTCCTTCGACGCCTTCCGCTCGCCGAACTGCCCTCCCCTCGCCGAGGCGGGGATCAACATCCGCTACAACAAGGCGGTCATACGCTATCCTTCGCAGGAGGCGCCGTTCGCGATCCATACCGCGCTGGACACCCGCGTGGCCATCCTGAAAGTGCACCCCGGAATCACCGAGCAGGTGGCGCGCAACGTGCTGCTGGGAGATGGCATAAGAGCCGTCATCATAGAGACTTACGGTTCCGGGAACGCGATTTCGAAACCCTGGTTCACGGACATCATACGGGAGAGCGCCGCAGGGGGCAAGATACTATTGAATATAACCCAGTGCCTCGCCGGAGACGTGAACATGAACCTCTACGCCACGGGCAAGGCGCTGAAAGAGGCGGGGGTGGTTTCCGGAGGAGATCTCACCACCGAGGGAGGACTTGCAAAATTATTTTATCTGATGGGCGAATATGCTGATAATGAAAAGGTAAAACAACTTCTGGAGAGGAATCTCAAGGGGGAAATCTCAAAATAAGTATTGGCATATGAAATATTTTTGCTAAATTGCGTTGATTTTATGTATTGGAAATAAATATCAATCAATAAATCATTATCAATTAAATCACTAAAAACAAGTTATGAAAAAGTTTTTCATGATTCTTGCAGCCGCCGCTCTTATGGCATTCACTGCAAACATTGCATCTGCACAGGACGCAGCAGCTCCTGAGCAGGCCGCAACGGAAGAAGTAGCACAGGCTCCCGCCAACGACCTGGCAGCCCTCACCTCCGGAGCTCCCGAGGTTCCGCTCACCCAGGCTCTCAAGACCAAGTTCATCGAGGGTGGTGCAGGCTTCATGTCCCTCATCATCATCTGCCTTGTCATAGGTCTTGCCCTCGCAATCGAGCGCATCCTCTACCTCTCCTTCTCCAAGACCAACACCAAGAAGCTCATCGCAGAGGTCGAGAAAGCTCTTGAGGAAGGCGGAATCGAGAAGGCAAAGGAAGTTTGCCGCAACACCCGCGGCCCTGTAGCCAGCATCTACTATCAGGGACTCCTTCACTATGACCAGGGCATCGACGTTGTCGAGAAGAACATCGTTTCCTACGGCTCCGTACAGAACAGCGAGCTTGAGAGCGGTCTCAGCTGGATCAGCCTCTTCATCGCCATCGCTCCTTCACTCGGATTCCTCGGTACCGTCATCGGTATGATCCAGGCATTCGACGCCATCCAGGCAGCCGGCGACATCAGCCCTAACGTTGTTGCAGGCGGTATGAAGGTCGCCCTTATCACCACTGTGGCAGGTCTTATCGTTGCAATGATTCTTCAGGTGTTCTACAACTACATCCTCGCCAAGATCGAGAACATCACCATCGACATGGAGGACAGCACCATCAGCCTCGTTGATGTGCTCACCAAGTACGGCCAGAAGAAATAATCATACGCAAACAACAGATCAATGAAAAATTTTAACAGAATATTCAAATGGGCGATGGTGCTCCTTATCGTCGTCAGCGTGGTCCTTCTCGTATTGGGCTTCGCTGCAGGATGGAAGGAGGGCAACGTTGACACCCTGCTCACCTGGACCTACGTCATGGTAGGCCTTGCACTCGCAGCGGTCATCATCGTAGGCCTCATCGTCGGCGCCATCAACGACCCGAAGAGCCTGGTCAAGCTGGGCATCGGCCTCGTCTGCGTGGCAGCCGTATGCTTCCTGGCCTATCTGATCGCCCCCGGCGCTCCTGCAATGGGAATGTTGCAGCAGCCCTCGGCAGCAACCCTTAAACTGACTGATACAATCCTGTACCTGACTTATTTCGCAGGCATCGTCGCCGTCCTGGCCATCGTTGTCGGTGAGATCCGTCTCGCAATCACGAATAAAAAAGGTTAACGGCTATGGCAAAGAAAACACCCGCGATTAATTCGAGTTCAACGGCCGACATCGCATTCCTCCTGCTCTGCTACTTCCTCATGACTACCACTATGGGAAGCCAGACCGGACTAAGCCGTCGTCTGCCTCCTATGCCCGACCCCAACCAGAAGGTAGAGGACCAGAAAGTTAACCGTCGCAATATCATCATTGTGAAGATTAACTCCGCCGACAGAATTTTGGCCGGTAGTGAACCCATAGACGTAAGCCAGCTCAAGGACAAGATCAAGATCTTCCTCACGAACCCCACCGACGATCCCAACCTTCCCGTAATGGAAGCCACCGAGATCGAAGGACTCGGCAACCGCAAAGTCAGCAAGGGCGTCATCTCGCTCCAGAACGACCGCGGCACCAGTTATCAGGCATACATCGCCGTTCAGAACGAGCTTGTGAAGGCCGTGAACGAACTGCGTGACGAAGCCTCGATGAGGGAATTCGGCAAGAAGTTCCTTGCTCTTGACGAAGATCAGCAGAAGATTATCAAGAACGTCGTACCTCAGCAGATTTCTGAGGCCGAGCCTAAGGATGTAGGCAAAAGAAGATAGGAGGATATAGCTATGTCAATGTTCAAGAAAGGCGAAAAGAAAGAAATGCCCGGTATTTCCTCGGGCTCTCTCTCCGATATCGTGTTCATGCTCCTGTTCTTCTTCATGGTGACGACCCAGATGAGGGAAACCGAAAACAAGGTCGTCGTCAAGATTCCTTCGGCATCGGAATCCGTGAAGCTCGAGCGCAAGGACCTCTCTTCCTACATCAACATCGGAACACCTATCCGCAGCCTTCAGGCTCAGTACGGTACCGATGCACGTATCCAGCTCAACGACTCTTTCAAGACCGTGGACGACATCCGCGACTTCGTCGCTGCGGAGCGTGACTCCAAGAGTGAGGCCGACCGTTCCTTCATGACCATCTGCATCAGGGCAGACCAGGACGTACGTATGGGTATCATTACCGATGTTAAGCAGGAGCTGCGACGCTGCTCTGCGCTTAAGATCATGTACTCAGCAAGAAAGGGCGAGTAATTTCGCCCCGGTACTATAGAGCAGCCCCCTTAATGAGGGCTGCTTTTTAAAATAATATTATAAGAATGTCACAGGAAATACTCAGAACGAAGGTCAAGGACCTTCTTGTAAAAGCGCCCGGAGAAGAAGTGCTCGCGAAGGGCTGGGTGCGCACCAAACGTGGAAACAAAGAGATCGCGTTCATCGCCCTGAACGACGGATCTACCATAGATAACATACAGATTGTCGTCGACAAGAACGCTACCGATCCCACCCTGCTCTCGAAGATCACCACGGGGGCATGCATCGCCGTGCGCGGCAGGCTGGTCGAGTCGATAGGCAGCGGGCAGGCAGTCGAGATCCAGGCATCCGACATAGAGCTTTACGGGGAATGCGATCCCGTACGCTATCCGCTGCAGAAGAAGGACACCAGCTTCGAGTATCTGCGCACCGTCGCACACATGCGCCCGCGTACCAATACTTTCGGAGCCGTGCTGCGCCTCCGCAGCCAGATGGCATACGCCATCCATGAGTATTTCCACTCAAAGGGCTTCGTCTATCTGCACACCCCTCTCATCACGGCCTCCGACGCCGAGGGAGCGGGCAACATGTTCCAGGTGACGACCCTCGACCTTAACGCGCCCCTCCCCCGCGACAAGAAGGGAGGAATAGACTACGGCAAGGATTTCTTCGGCCGCAGGACCTCGCTCACCGTCAGCGGACAGCTTGAAGGCGAGCTCGGCGCCACCGCACTCGGAGAAATCTATACCTTCGGCCCGACCTTCCGCGCCGAGAACTCCAACACTCCCCGCCACCTTGCGGAATTCTGGATGATAGAGCCCGAGATGGCCTTCTACGACATCAAGGACAACATGGCCCTCGCAGAAGACTTCATCAAGAGCCTGGTGCGCTACGCCCTCGACAACTGCCGGAGCGACCTCCAGTTCCTTAACGACCGCTATGACTCCGAGCTCATCTCCCGCCTGGAAAGCGTGGTGAACACCGAATTCAAGGTACTCACCTACACCGAGGGCATCGAGATCCTCGAGAAGGCCGTGGCAGACGGGCACAAGTTCGAGTATCCCGTCAGCTGGGGCGTGGACCTGCAGAGCGAGCACGAGCGCTATCTGGTGGAGAACCACTTCCAGCGCCCGGTCATCCTCACCGACTACCCCAAGGACATCAAGGCCTTCTACATGAAGCAGAACGAGGACGGGAAGACGGTGCGCGCAATGGACGTGCTCTTCCCGAAGATTGGCGAAATCATCGGCGGAAGCGAGCGCGAGGCCAGCTTCGAGAAGCTGAACGCACGCATCGACGAACTCGGAATGAGCCACCGCACCCTCGAGTGGTATCTCGACACCCGCCGTTTCGGAAGCTGCCCTCACAGCGGCTTCGGCCTCGGATTCGAGAGACTGCTGCTCTTCGTCACGGGCATGCAGAACATCCGCGACGTCATTCCTTTCCCGAGAACTCCGAAAAACGCAGAATTCTAGTATATGCTGGTAATTGGAATAGCCGGCGGATCCGGTTCCGGCAAAACGACGGTCGTAAAGGCCATCAAGGACAGACTCAAGGAAGACGTGGTGGTCATCCCCCAGGATGCCTACTACAAGGATTCCAGCAACCTTACCGACGAGCAGAAGCGCAATCAGAACTTCGACCACCCGGACGCCATCGACTGGGATCTTCTCTGCAAGCAGCTTTCCGAGCTCAAGGATGGAAAGACCGTGCACCAGCCGGTGTACTCGTACATCAGCTGCTCCAGGTCCAAGACTGAAACCGTCACAGTGAATCCGGCCGACGTGATCATCATCGAGGGCATTCTCATCTTCACCTGCAAGAAACTGCGGGACCAGATGGACATCAAGCTCTTCGTGGACGCCGATGACGACGACCGCCTGATGCGCGTGATGGCCCGCGACATACGCGAGCGGGGCAAGAACGTGGAATGGGTCATCGAGCGTTACAGCAAGACGGTGAAGCCCATGTACCTGCAGTTCATCGAGCCCAGCAAGCGCTACGCCGACATCATCATCCCCCAGGGAGGTCACAACCGCGTGGCAATAGGCATGATCCTCAACGCTGGCGAGAAGGCTCTCCGCAAGGAGAAGAGGAGCGAGCAGTAGCATGCGCATCTCCAAGGACGACCGCGCGGGATTGTACATCACCATAATCGTACACCTGCTGATACTCATCATCCTGATGGGTGTCAAGCTCGGTGCCGTCCTTAAAAAGGAGAGTTCTTTCGTGCTGGATTTCACCAAACTCGAACAGGTTGAGAAGCTTAAGAAGGAGTTGGATCTGAAGCAGGCCATCAACGACCGGCTCAACGAGATGCTCGCCGGCGGATACGAACCGGTGCGCAACATCGCCGTGGACCGTTCGGCGCTGAAAGACGACCGCCATTCCGCAGAAGATGCAGAGCAGCTTTACAAGGATGCCGAGAAACTGAAGCACGACCTCCAGACGCCTTTCGAAATCCCGGAGGACAACAGCGTCGTGGCAGCCCCGGAGCCGAAGAAGGAGAAGCCGCGGGAGGAGCCGAAATACAGCGGTCCTTCCGTGCTCTCGTACGAACTTGAGGGCCGCAAGGCAAGCCGCCTGCCTATTCCCGCCTACCGCTGCATAGGAGCCGGCGAAGTCCGGGTGAACATCACCGTAGACCGTCAGGGAACTGTTACCGGAGCCAAGGTCGACGACGGCAGTTCCGCCGCCGACGGCTGCCTGCGTTCCTTTGCCGTGCGTGCCGCGAGGATGTCGAAGTTCTCGATGAGCACCACCGCCCCGGACAGGCAGCAGGGGTATATCATTTATCAGTTTGTAGCACAATAACAACACAGAATAACCAATTATGAAACACTTGCGTACATGGTCCCTGCTGACCATTATCCTTTTGCCGCTGATGCAGTCCTGCCTCGCCGGCAAGTTCATGTGCAATTACGCCCTTAAGCCCACGCCTCACGGCGTGGACGACATCGAGCGCACGCGCCACAAGGCTGATTCCCTCCTGCCGGGCAGTACCGCCTGGTACGACGGCCTCAAGGCGCAGGGCATCCTGAAAGACACGACCATCACCGGATACAACGGCCGCAAAGTCTATGCAGCCTACGTGAGCGCGAAGAATCCCGCAGCAGCCGCAGGCACCGCCATCGTGGTGCATGGCTACACCGACAACCACTTCGTGTTCCTGTATCTCGTCAGGATGTACCGCGACACCTTCAACTACAACGTCCTTTTCCCTGACCTCCCCTACCACGGCTATTCCGAGGGCGAGGCTGCGCAGATGGGCTGGCTCGACCGCTACGATGTGGAGAAGTGGGCCGAGGTGGCGCACGATATCTGGAAAGACGACTTCATGGTAGTGCACGGCGTGTCGATGGGCGCAGCCACCACCATGATGATGAGCGGCGACGAACTGCCCCCGTACATCCGCGCCTTCGTGGAAGACTGCGGCTACTCATCGGTCTGGGACCAGTTTGCCCACAATCTCAAGGATTCCTTCCACCTGCCGCCGTTCCCCATACTGAATTCCGCATCGATCGTATGCAAGAGCCGTTACGGCTGGGGATTCAAGGAGGCTTCCAGCGTGAAACAGCTTGCCAAATGCGACAGGCCGATGCTCTTCATCCACGGTGACGCCGACGACTTCGTGCCTTTCAGCCACCTGCAGAAGAACTACGACGCCAAGATCCACGGCTACAAGGAGATGTGGGTAGCCGAAGGAGCAGTGCACGCCAACTCCTACGCAAAGCATCCTGAGGAGTATACCGAGCATGTCCGCGCCTTCCTCGACAAAGTGAAGAGGATGTAGGGATTTTGGGATTGCAAATAAATTGCTATATTTGCAGTCCTTTTGGTGAGATGTCCGAGTGGTTGAAGGAGCCTGCCTCGAAAACAGGTGTACGGCAACGTACCGGGGGTTCGAATCCCTCTCTCACCGCAAAGCGGTAGCAAAAAAGCGCAACGAGCTTGCTCGATTGCGCTTTTTTTTGCCGCTTTGCAAAGCCCGCCGCAGGCGGGCAGGGATAGCGCAAGCGGCCACAGGCCGCGCAGCGGAATCCCAGGTGAGAGAGGGATGCGCGGCAGCCATACCGCCGCAGGCGGGGATGTCGGAGGGCCTTTGGCCCGACGAAATCCCCCAGGTGATAGAGGGATGCTCCGCCTCCCCCACGAAAAACTTGGAATACGCCACTTTGTTCCGAAAAACCGGTCAATTCGGGAACAAACCTCTCAAAAATCCACGTTTGTTCCGAAATAACGCCAAAATCGGGAACAATTCTTAATTCCGCCGCCAAAGAATCGTCTCGATTATTTTGCTTCGTTGAACCAGTTCCATCGAAAAAAAAGTGTCCAAAATTTGGTTTATATTATAAACTTGTTTATATTTGCATCGTGGCTAAGGAAGACTGCGCAGCTTGGCTTGGCCGCAAAACACGTTAAACAGTTGATACAATGGAACAAAACAAAGAAATGACGGCTCATGAGAGCCTTCAGCTCATCTCCGAATCCCTCAACAAAAGCAGGAATGACATCCTGAGGAATAGCGCCAAGTACTTCGTGCTCTGGGGCATTCTGCTCACGGCAACCTCCCTCGCCATCTATCTCCTATGGCATTTCACAGGCAAACCTCAATGGAACTTCCTATGGTTCGCCATGCCGGTCATCGGCTACCCCCTTGCGGCCCTGGTGGGCAAGAGTAATGCTCCCATACCCCAGAACGAGGTAAGCAAGATGCTCGGCGGAGTATGGTCGGTGTTCGGCGCTTTCTCCCTTGCGCTCAGCGCCATAGCGGTTTTTGTCGTCCCGATGCACGTGACGCTGATCATTGTCATCATCCTCGGACTTGCCGAATGCATCTCCGGCGTCCTGCTGAAAAATTGGCCCATTATCATCGCCGGTTTTCTCCTCGGTGTAGGCGGTGCCATCTTCGCATTGCTGGTGAAGAACGAGGCGCAGATTCTCATCTTCACACTGGGTGGCGTCCTTCTCCTTGTGACCGGGATTATCATGAAACTTCAGTACAAGTAGCCCATGTTCCCCAAATTGGATCCTATCCTTCATTCCGAGCTCCGGCTGGCGGTGATGTCCATCCTGGCCGGGGCCGATGAAGCTGATTTCACCTATCTGAAAAAACAGACGGGCGCTACTTCCGGGAACTTGAGCGTGCAGATAGACAAACTCGCAGGCGCGGGCTATATCGAGGTGGAGAAAGGCTTCAAAGGCAAGATGCCCCGCACTGCCTGCAGGATTACCCCGGCAGGCCAGGAGGCTTTCAAGATCTATGTGGATGCGCTGAAAGAATACCTTTCGGCCGACAAATAAGCTAAATTGTCTGTCTGTACTCCCGTATCACTGCGTTGATCTCTTCGAGTGAAACAGGCAGATAGTATGAACTTGCCGTCTCATTCAGGACGCACGTTCCCTTTTCACCATATTCGATGATGTACAGCATGTCCGCAGGCGACACGACCCTGCCATTCTTGGGGAAATGCTTCAGATTACCCGTGACCAAGTATGAATCCTCTCTGGACATGGCGACTTCGTAGAATACGATATCATCCGGATCCGGGAAGATATCTGCAACTGTTTTACGAGTGCAATTTATGCCGTTGTTTTTTATCAACTCGATAGTTTCCGCTACTTTATCCTGACTAAAACCGAATTTTTCCCGACGCAACACATTGTCGTATTCCTCAAGAATCATATCGCTATACATCGGTTTCAACTTACCGGATAGAATAGCATCGACAATTTTCACTATTGGAGATCCCGCATTATGAGTCAGGAGATATGATACCAATACATTAGTATCTATAACTGCATAGTATTTCATATTATTCCCCTTTGTTTCTCTTAGTATCTTCTCTCACTTCCTTAATAAAAGAATTGATTTCTTCCAGACTCATTTCCGGAAGGCCACGCCTTTGTGCGTCTTCTCTAAGTTCCATCAGGGCCAAACCAAGTTTCCTTGCTCCCTCTCTCTCTTGTCTTTCTTTTTCAGATTCCACCTCAAATGGGATTTTTTCTTGTTTGACTACTGTACGTGCAAAAATATTGAATGCTGTATTCGCACTCATCCCGAAATCTTTGCATAGTTCGTCGAATCTTTTCTTGGTTTCCGAGTCCATACGGACGGTAAATGCAGTTTGTGCCATAATCATTCTCTTTGGTTGCAAATATACGTAAAATAAAACCAAAATGCAACCAGAAAAATAACCTCCGGCAATAGTCTCCGTACAAGGTCTCACAATAGCTGGGGGACCTTGTACGGACGGCAGGGTGCGAGGGCGTTGCAATGGCTGAGAAATCGTCGAATTGTTCCGAAAAAATTCCTATCTTTATTCGCAGATACCCCACAGCGGGGAATAAACCACGATATGAAAACAGATACCCAAAAATTCAAGACAGTCGCCACTTTCAACGACAGGCTTCAGGCTGAAATCACTGCCGGGATGCTGCGCGAGAACGGCATTCCCGCAGGCGTGTTCGGCGCCGATTCCTCCTACCCTTCGCTGGGCTTCGTGAGCCCAGTGGAAGTAAAGGTGAACGAAGAGGACTATGATGCGGCCAGGCAAATGCTGAACGAAAAACCTGAGCAATGAAACGCAGGGCATTTCTCCGGACGGCGGGGCTTGCCGGAATTGCACTGACCGGCGGAATCCAAGCCTGCGGCGGCGCGAAAGGCGGAGCGGAAGGCGCCACCACCACCCCCAGACCATACAAGGTCGGGGGCAAGGAGAGGATGCGCCTGAGTTTCGAGCCCTACGAACTGCAACTCCGCCACACCTTCACCGTGGCAAGCTATTCCCGCAAGACAACCCCCGACGTGCAAGTCCGAATCGACTACGACGGCTTCACGGGCTACGGCGAGGCCTCAATGCCTCCCTATCTCGGACAAACTACCGAAAGCGTCTGCGCCTTCTTGAAGAAGGTCGACCTCGGGCGGTTCGCGGATCCCTTCCAGCTGGAAGACATCCTCACTTATATAGATTCTCTTTCCGAAGGAGATTCGGCGGCGAAGGCGGCGGTGGACATCTCCCTGCACGACCTCGTGGGCAAACTCCTCGGCCAACCGTGGTTCCGCATCTGGGGCCTGAATCCGGCAAAGGCCCCCTGCACCACCTTCACGATAGGCATCGACACCCCTGAAGTCGTCCGGCAGAAGACCGAGGAATGTGCAAACCGCTTCAGGATCCTCAAAGTAAAAGTAGGCCTCGACAACGACGAGCAGATGATACGCACCATACGCAGCGTCACCCACCTGCCGATAGCGGTAGATGCCAACCAAGGCTGGAAAGACAGGCAGAAGGCCCTGGACGAGATCTTCTGGCTGAAGGAGCAGGGCGTGGTGATGGTGGAGCAGCCCATGGCGAAGGAACGCCTCGACGACAACGCCTGGATCACCGAACGCTCTCCCCTCCCCATCTATGCCGACGAAGCCATCCAGAGACTGAAGGACATCCCCTCCGTCAAGGGCGCCTACCACGGCATCAACATCAAGTTGATGAAGTGCACGGGCATGCGGGAGGCACACAAGATGGCGGAATACGCCCGGGCGGAGGGCATGCGGGTGATGCTCGGCTGCATGACGGAAACTTCCTGCGCGGTGAGCGCCGCGGCGCATCTCTCCCCTATCGCGGATTTTGCCGACCTCGACGGCAATCTGCTGATCAGCAACGACCTCTTCGAAGGGGTAACGGTCGAAGACGGACGCCTGATCCTTCCGGACCGGCCCGGGCTCGGCCTCAAAACCATATAACCATGCTCAGCGGACTACTCAGCACCATCCTCTGCTTCGGCATCATCGCCGGGCGGAACGCCACGACCGACGGCTATGTTTATCTCGGCCACAACGAAGACCAGTGGGGCGAACAGATGCTCAACATCTACAACGTCCCCGCGAACGAGGACCGCAGCGCCTGCCTCTGGTTCGAATTTCCCGGGCAGAAGTCGGGCGACAGTTTCATAAATGAATACGGGGTCTGCATCAGTTCCGACCAGTGCCTCTCTCGCGAAGACAGCGCGGAAGGCAGCCTGGTGTACGAAATCCGCACCACCGCCATACAAAAGGCCCGCAGCGCGCGGGAGGCGGTACACATAATAGGCAGACTGGTAGAGACTTACGGCTACGCCGACTCGGGGCGTTCGTATCTGGTGGCCGACCGGAACGAGGGATGGATAGTGGCGGTGGTGAAGGGCCGGCGCTGGGTGGCGCAGCGCGTGCCGGACGACCATATCGCCACCATCCCGAACTACTACACCATAGGGAAGATCAATCTGAAAGACAGCCTCAACTTCCTGGGCAGCAAGGACATAATCAAGTACGCCCGCAAGCGCGGATGGTACAGGCCGCTGAAGGACGGAGCATTCAACTTCCGCCTGGCCTACTCGGATCCCTCAACCCTCAAGAACCTGCATAACCTCAGGCGACACAGGATTGCGCAGGAGTTCTTCTTCGGCAACGCCATCCTGGGCGACAAGACCGCCTTCTCGCGCAGGCCGGTCAGGAAATTCCATCGCAGGGATCTCTCGAAACTGCTGACGGTGGAGCCCATCTGCAACGAGCACACCGCCCTGACCACCATCTTCACCCTCAACCCCGCCTATCCGCCCGAAAAGGGATCGGTGATTTGGGTAGGGCTCCCCGGTCAGGACGCAGCCAACCAGAGCCAGTGGACGGTTTTCACGAAATCGCCCGAGGTCTGCCACCGCTATGCCACCGCCGACGAGGCGATGGCCAGGCACTTCAGCGACACGGGGAACTACCGGCAGCGCTGGCCGGACCACTTCTACTGGCACTATCTCGACCCGTCGCTGAACCGCAACCTGATCCCGCACGATTTCGAAGTGTTCATCCCCCGGCAGGGACGCACCGACAAGGATCGCGATCCGCGCAGGATAGGAGACTCCTTCAACGATCATTTCCATGTGCTGGAAGACAGCGCTAAGGGGATGCTCTACGCCTTCTGGACGCAAGGGACCTACGAGGCTGCGGACGACGAGCATGTGGTGTTCTCGAAGAGTGCGGACGGGGGCAAAAGCTGGACGGAGCCGGTGGTGATAGCCGGATCGGAGACTCTCGCGGATCCGAAGCCCGTCGCAGCATGGCAGCAGCCGATGCTGAGCCGCAGCGGCAGGCTCTACTGCCTGTGGAACCAGGAAACGACAGTCAAGAAGCATCTCTGCGGAATCATGATGGGCCGCTATTCCGACGACGGCGGGACCACCTGGTCGGACCCCGAAATCGTCCCCTTCCCTCGAAGATTCTCCGCCGACCCGGCGGATCCCAACCTGCCTCCCAGGTGGTGCATGTGGCAGAGGCCGCTGCGCCTCGGGCAGGACGGACGCTATCTCGCGGGATGTTCCCGCTACGACTCTGCCGGCGTCGCGAGGGTGGAAATCTGGCAATACGACAACATCGATGAAGACCCCGAGGTGCGCGATATCAGGATCTCATTCTTCAATACGGAAGAGCAGGCCTTCGATTCGGGCAAGGTGAAGAACGACCACGAGTACAAGTCGCGCGAAGGCTTCCACACCGAAGAGGCCTGCATCGTAAAGCTTCCGGACGGACGGCTTTTCGCCGTGATGCGCACTTCCATCGGGCATCCTATCTGGTCGGTGAGCAGCGACAGCGGCCGCAGCTGGGCCCGCCCGGAGATACTTCGCACGAGCGACGACGGACCGGCGATACTGCAGCCATGCTCCCCCTGCCCGATTTACGATTATGCAGGGCCCGAGGCCGGCAGCGGCAGATACTTCATAATGGTGCACGACACTTTCGACTTCAACGGCATAACCTCGTATCAGAACAGGGGTCCGCTGTACAGGCGGGACGGGCGTTTCGTGCCTGGAGCCCGTCAGCCGGTATGGTTCGGGGAGCCGTCGCTGTTCTCTCCGAGAGATACGGGAAACTCCTTCTACACCAGCTACACTGCGCTGAATGGAGAAGGAGTCCTGTGGTTCGGCGACCAGAAGTACTATCTGTTCGGAAAGAGGATGAACTAGTAGTATTCTATCTCGCGATTTATTGTATCGGTGAAATGCTCGCCGGGCTGGAACGCGGGCTCGGTGGTCTCATTGCGCTGTATCCAGTTGCCGTACGAGTCGTAGAAATACTTGCCGAAATAGTCGTTGTAGACCTGGTCGGCGGAGAAATATGCGCGCTCGAAGCGGGTTTTGTCGCCGTTGGAGTTGTAGCTGTAGTTCGCCCAGAAGCAGGCGACCATTCCCTGTGCCTTGGGCTCTTTCATTGTGGCGGCAAGCAGCACGCGAGGATGCCCCAGGAAGGTCCAGGTCTTGGCGCCGTCCTCGGTACTAAGCGTGGCGGGCAGGCCCTTATCATCGTAGGTAACGGCAACTTTGCTCTCCGGGCAGGAAACAGGGAGTCCGTTCTCATAGACAATATGATAGACGGACACATTGGGATTGCTGCCGTCACGTTCACGGTTGTATGTCTCGGTCATCGTCAGGCTGCCGTCGGACTGGAACTCGAACGCAATGTCACTGCGTTCATAATAGCCTGGAGAATCGTCGACATAATGGATGGCGGACAGGTCTTTCCATACAGACATAGGGAAGTCTTTGCCGTTAATCCATCCGTCCTCATATTCAATCCAGTTGAATGCATTCGTAGCCACGAGTTTGCCGGGGTTATTATACTCGTAGGTGAATCCTCTGCCGCCCTGGACCTCGGAGCCGTAACTCTGCTCGGACTTGATGCGGCGGCCCTGGGCATCGTAAGTGTGCACCCACCGGACCTCCACGGAGTTATTGGAAGTGTCGTGATATTCTTCCTTCACAAGGTGCCCGGCCTCATCGTAGAAGTATTTGTAGTATGTAGTGTACGTAACCTCGCACCAGCTCTTTACGGGACCGCGGAACCCGGCCTTCTCCCTGTCGGTGCGTTCGATATAAGACTTGCTGAACCAAGGCTCGTCCTGCAGGGCGCCGGCATAGAGGCTCTGGGAGACTTTCAGAGTCTGCTCCTTCTTGCCGGATTTGATCACGATGTCCGCCTTGCGCTCGCTTGCGGTGGGGTTGTCGGCGACTATTATATTCACCTCTCCCCAGCCTGTGCCGGATGCGGGCTCGACCTTGCACCAGTCGGCTGAGGTAGAGATGGTCCAGTCAGCATCTTTTTCATCGAGAGTGGCACTGAAGCTTATCAGAGCGGTGTCCTTGTCGGCCGCCAGCTCGTAGAGCGGCAGCGCTTCTACAACGCGGATGACGGTCTTGTCTTTTCCGCCGTTCCCACCATTGCCCCCGTTGTCGGGATCATCCGGGTTCGTTTCGCCGCAGGACACGAAAAGAAGCGCGGGAATCATTGCCAGAAGGATTCTCTTAAAGGTTTTCATATTGATTATCAGTTTATTGTTGTGCCACAAATATATTTTATTTTATGACAATGTCATATTTTATTTCATACAATCCGCTTTGCATTTCGTATAATTTGGATTGACAGGTGCTCCCGGTCCTACAGAAAATGACCGACCGGGAGCAAAAAAGGCCGAAAATGCTCCCGGTCCTACAATTTTTGTACGACCGGGAGCACTCATTGCAGTTATTTCAGTATGAAAAGGCTTTCCGGGACGTGGAAGTCGGGTTCGGGGGTGCCGGGGTTGACGGCGGAGTACCAGGTGATCTCCCCGGGCCGGACGGCATCTCCGCGATAGAAGCCTATGAGCAGGCTGCCGTCTTCCTGCAGCAATCCCAGCCGGCGCAGGTAATCGCAGCTGAATGCCGCCTCGACGTGGTATCCGCCCTCGACGGGACGCGCCTGCACGTTCTGCTCTCCGCTCCAGGCGTAGTCGTACTTGCGGTAGAATGAACAGGAGTAGTCCATGGTCTTCCCCTGAGGGTCGATCTCGAAGCAGTAGTAGCGCTGCATCTGCGGGTCGCAGCTGATGAAAACCTCCGCACGGTCACAGGGGTTTACGGACATTTCGTCCGGGTCGTCGTTGAAAACGGGGGTGGAGTCGCGGACATCAAAGATGAAGTGTATCTGCGAGGAATCCCGGAAGATGGACACGGAGGTGGAATCGACAAGGCCCTGCCACCATTCATGCAGGCCGCGGATATTCTTCTGGCCGCCCAGAAGCCTGCCGTACTCCTCTACCGGAGCGGTCGACGGGAAACGGCTGAAGTACTCCGCGTCCATGTAGACCGCGAAGGATGTAACGTTCCGCAGGCCGTAGGAGGCGTATGTGGCGAGGTCCGAGCGGCAGACATCCTCGCGCCACGGCAGCTCCACCGAAGGTCGTTTCCATCTGCTGAAAAGCGAAGCGTCCAGCCAGTACTCCAGCACCATAGCATCTTCGGCAGGAAAAACCTCCAGATTGGCTTCCAGTGCGCGCAGATTGTCGCCGTTGCTCACCGGATATCCCCTCGGGCAGAGCACATCCTCATGATAGAGAGGCGCGTCCCAGGATCGGTAGATGGGCGCGAATTCGAGGAAGATGCCTTCGTCCGGCGCCACCTTGCGCGGGGGTTCCAGGAAGGAGGAGTAGGCCAGATGAGCGAGTCTCGCCCGGGGATCGACCTTGCGTATCTCACGCAGCATGGCATTCTCTGCAATCAGGGCCTGTTCGCTGGGCAGATACTCCCGGCAAAAAGGGCAGGCGCAGACGGGGAGGTTGTCGTCGAGCCAGAAGTAGTAGCGGTGATTGTCGGGCTTCAGCTTCTTCGCGAGTGCTGCCGCGTTCCGGGCGACTATGTCCAACGCCTTTTCGGAGTGCACGCAGAGGTTCGCGTCCGGAGTGCGGCGGCCGTTCGTATCCATGCGGAACATGGTGGAATCTTCCGCAAAGAGTTCGCGCGGAAGGAGTTCCGCCATCGCATGCAGCTGGTGCTCGACCGTGATGCCATAACGCCGGCAGTCCTTCGTGAACCTGCGGCCTTCCGGGCTCTCCAGGAACGCCAGGACCTCGGAGGGCGTAATGTGCGTGCCTATGGTATTGATGCCGCTGCGCGCCGCAAGCGCCGGCCAGTCCACCTCCGCAAGCTCCTTGGTGGACAGCACCAGCCCACGCATCTGCCAGTACTCCGCCTCCTGCGGCTTAGGAGTGCAGGAGAGGAGGATAATCGAAAGGATGAGGAATGTGTGTCGCATAGCTTAAAACAATTCAAGTTGTTGCTCCACTTCCGGCTTGTCGGAGAGTTTCTTGCCATTGAACAGCTCCATACTGCCGAACTGCTTGTCCGTTATATAAAGAATTCCCACTTTGCCTATTGGGGGAAGTATGGTTTTCACTCTCGAGATATGCACCTGCGCATTCTCGTATGACGCGCAATGCCTGAGGTAGATAGAGAACTGAAACATGGTGAATCCGTCGCTCATCAGCTGCTTCCTGAAATTAGCGGCAATCTTCCTGTCCTTTTTTGTCTCAGTCGGCAAATCAAAAAAGACAAGGACCCACATAACCCGATATTCTTCGAATCTGGACATCAGAATTCAGGATAAACCAGTTGGCGTTTTTCTCCGGAGAAACACTTGGCCAGAGAAGATGTCGTTGCAGTGGCAGCTATCATCAACGGGCTTTTATGTCCATCTATGAAGACGTCTGCAACCGGCAATTTCAGCAGGGCCGACTTCGCTTCCAGCGACAGCGTCGGAGCCCAGTTTTCGTTGTCGGAACAATAATCGAAGACAATTCTGTCCACGAACGGACGGTATGGTTCCATGATGTCATCTGCAAGGCAATAGGCATTATACCTGTTATGATGATGAATTCCCATCGTCGGGAGCAAGCCGGAAGCCACCAGCGACCGTGCCATTATGCCTCGGAGAATGGCATACCCGTAGTTTAGGAGGTTGTTGGGCGGAGCCTCGTATCTCCCGCGCACGAAGAAGGGCAGTTCCCTGAATACATTCTTCCAATAGAAAGAAGCGGCACGGGCTTCCATGTTTTCAGAATCTCCGCTCTTGACCTGATTCGCCCAGATAATCATATTGCGTGCATCTTCCCCATTGGCATATTTGAGCATCCCGGCCTGATTCTCTATCTTTGCCGATACGGTCTGCTGCCACAGTTGCTTTCGCAACGGGAGCGAGGCCTCCAACTGATCGGTAAAGCGTTCCTGCTGAAGAGTGTTGCCTTCCAGTGGCAGCAACAGACCGGAGGGCATTGAATGGGCGTCGCAGGTAATGACCGCGACATTATTCTCCAACAGATGCTCCATAAGACCAGATGTGACGGTGAGTTGCCGGTTGTCCAGGACGACGACTCCTATATCCTCGATCGGAATGGTCCGGACCTGCCTGGGAGCGTCATCCAGCGGCAAATCTCCATCATCCGGCTTAGTAATCACCAGCTGACCGTTTGCCAGAGAAAGATAGGCAGGGTTGCCGAAATATAATGTCCGCTTAATCATACTCGCCGACGGCTACAATTTCGCCGATGTGATTGATTCGCACCTTGACTGCGCCTTTAAGATTGTCCAGGCTCTTGATTCTTTTCCATGTAATACCTTGGAGTTCTTTTGTATCCTCGATGGATGTCTCCAGATGGTGGCGGAAATAATAATCTTTCTTGCTCAGCTTCTGCACCCGGTAAAGGTTAGGACTTATCCTGTCGTAGTTCTTTTGGTCCGTCAGGTCTATTTCAGCCGGATCAAAGCCTGTCTTCGGATTCGGGAAGACAAACATCTCGTTGATCTTCATGCTGAAAAGGAACTTCCAGCCCTCCGTTTTCCTGTAGTCCTTGTCGACCGGCTTCAGGCCGTTGGATACGCGATCCATCGCCTCGAAGAATGAAACGACATTCTCCTGCAGGTTCCCTTCGGCATCACGGTAAATGGCAATATGATGATTGTTCCGCAGGTTGACATAGTCTGCCGGAAGGCTGTTTCCATCAGCATCTTTCATTACATTGCCGGCATGGTCGCGTTTGTTTCTTATCGCTACGGCAGGAACGTTCTCCTCAATCACAACACGCTTGACCGCAATCCTGGCTTCTTTATTCAACCAGATGGGGTTTTCCTCGAGATTGGAGAATGCCTTCTGGGCATTGCCGCCATATTCCTGGAGTCTTTCATTAAGCAAATTCCTGATGCCGGCATCAAGGACCTTGTCCACCTTGAGATTCGGATCGACAGTCTTGCGGATGGTGAACACATCCTTCAGTTTTACACACTTCACTGTAAATAGTAAAGCAAAATTCCCCCACGATTCTATTTGAAAAAGGGACCAATGGAAGCATTGTAGATTTGCGTAAGTAAATCTCTAAACAATGATTTCTATGGACCTTAAACAA